>OHKC01000405.1_pt1 | contig 13221 bp, 7 predicted proteins | sample 1568761 | NCBI WGS metagenome assembly OHKC01 (sample SAMEA3879514, study PRJEB24766) | human gut metagenome | biome: human-associated habitat; feature: feces | place: USA | collected 1985/1987 | reverse complement strand
TCCACACCGTCCACCCCCTCCTGATGCCACAAACCCTCCAACGGTGGGACAACATATTCAAAGTAACCGTCGATCTTATGGCTTCCCTTGTAGCTCATCTTGATGGTAAAGGCAATGCCATACAGCAACTCCATTGCCGCCTGATATTCCCCACCTGGTTCATTGGGGTCTCCCCTGCCCTGTACAGACACAAAATTCATCGGCGGAACAGTCACAATAGCCGGCTTCCTGGGTGGAAGATAAAACTCCTTGTACTCCTTCTTATAGTCAAACGCCATGACGCTGCCTCCATTTTCCGACATCTTTGCTCTTTAATGTCAGCATATCATGACAACCTTTATTTGTAAAGCACTTTTTGGCAAAAACAAAAATCCCCTGCCATCTCGGGCAGAGGATCTGATAGCGCAAAAAGAGCCTTCCCACTCTCCGGAATGGGAAGGCTCTTTGTAAGTTTAACCTTTTGCCTTAGAACAGGCGCAGAGGGTCAAAATCACTCAATGATCTTGCCAACAACGCCGGAACCAACGGTACGGCCACCCTCACGGATAGCGAAACGCAGGCCCTCTTCCATAGCAACGGGGGTCAGCAGCTCAACGTGCATCTGAACGTTATCGCCGGGCATGCACATCTCGGTGCCTTCGGGCAGGGTGATGATGCCGGTCACGTCAGTGGTACGGAAGTAGAACTGAGGACGATAGTTGTTGAAGAACGGGGTATGACGGCCGCCCTCTTCCTTCTTCAGAACGTAAACCTGACCTGAGAACTTTGTGTATGGGTGAATGGAACCTGGCTTACAAAGAACCTGGCCTCTCTGAATGTCAGATCTCTGGATACCACGGAGAAGCGCACCGATGTTGTCGCCTGCCTCAGCGTAGTCAAGGATCTTTCTGAACATCTCGATACCTGTTACAACAGTCTTTGGTCTCTCAGTTGAAAGTCCGAGGATCTCAACTTCGTCACCAGTCTTGAGCTGACCTCTTTCAACTCTACCAGTAGCAACTGTACCACGGCCTGTGATTGTGAATACGTCCTCAACAGGCATCAGGAATGGAAGATCAGACTTTCTGTCTGGTGTTGGGATAAATGTGTCAACAGCGTCCATAAGGTCAAGGATTGGCTTGTAAGCTGGATCTGAAAGATCATCTGGAGCTTCAAGAGCTGCAAGAGCTGAACCCTTGATGATTGGAGTCTCATCGCCAGGGAAATCGTACTTGTCGAGGAGCTCTCTGATATCCATCTCAACGAGGTCGAGAAGCTCTTCGTCGTCAACCTGGTCAGCCTTGTTCATGAAAACAACGATAGCTGGAACGCCTACCTGTCTAGCAAGGAGAAGGTGCTCTCTTGTCTGAGCCATAGGACCGTCAGAAGCAGCAACTACGAGGATAGCGCCGTCCATCTGAGCAGCACCAGTGATCATGTTCTTTACATAGTCAGCATGGCCTGGGCAGTCAACGTGAGCATAGTGACGGTTCTTTGTCTCATACTCAACGTGAGCTGTGTTGATTGTAATTCCTCTCTCTCTCTCCTCTGGAGCTGAGTCGATGTTGTTGTAATCCTTCTTCTCAGCAAGACCTTCAAGAGCAAGAGTCTTTGTGATAGCAGCAGTAAGAGTTGTCTTACCGTGGTCAACGTGACCGATTGTACCAATGTTAACGTGTGGTTTGGTTCTTTCGAAATGTGCCTTTGCCATAGGAATTTTCCTCCTTAAAATTTAATAGTTTCCGATTTAACATACCGTAGTATAATTATATCAAATAAAAAGCAAATTTGCAATAGAAAAAACAGAAAATTTTCCGCAAATTTATTAGTCCTTGTTTCTTGAAGCCATGATCTTCTCAGAGATAGACTTTGGTACCTGAATGTAGCTGTCAGGCTCCATTGTGTACTGTCCACGACCCTGTGTCTTAGAACGCAGGTCATTTGAGTAACCAAACATTTCAGACAGTGGAACGAGAGCGTCTACCTGAACAGCACCAGTTCTCTGCTCCTGACCGAGGATCTGTCCACGACGGGAGTTGAGGTCGCCTATAACTGTTCCGAGATAATCATCAGGAGCGATAACGCAAACCTTCATGATAGGCTCAAGAATGATTGGTGAAGCCTTTCTCATAGCCTCCTTGAACGCCATAGAACCGGCGATCTTAAATGCCATTTCAGAAGAGTCGACTTCATGATAAGATCCATCGTACAGCTCAACCTTAACGTCAACTACCTGGAAGCCAGCGAGAACACCGTTCTCCATAGCGCCCCTGATACCTGCGTCAACTGCAGGAATGTATTCCTTAGGAATAGCACCGCCGACAACCTTGTTGATGAACTCATAGCCCTTACCGGACTCGTTTGGCTCAACGTTGATCTTAACGTGACCGTACTGACCCTTACCACCTGACTGCTTAGCGTACTTGTAATCAACGCTTGCAGGAGCAGTAATTGTTTCCTTATATGAAACCTGAGGAGCACCGACATTAGCCTCTACCTTGAACTCACGGAGAAGTCTGTCTACGATGATCTCAAGGTGCAGTTCGCCCATTCCGGCGATAATTGTCTGACCTGTTTCCTCAGAAGTATAAGTTCTGAATGTTGGGTCCTCTTCAGCAAGCTTTGCAAGAGCGATACCCATCTTTTCCTGACCTGCCTTAGTCTTAGGCTCAATAGCGAGCTGGATAACAGGCTCAGGGAATTCCATTGACTCAAGAAGTACAGGATGCTCTTCATCACAAAGAGTGTCACCTGTTGTTGTGTTCTTCAGACCGATAGCGGCACCGATATCACCAGCGTAGATAGTATCGATATCCTTTCTAGCGTTAGAGTGCATCTGAACGATTCTTCCGATTCTCTCGTCCTTGTCCTTAGTGGAGTTATAAACTGTAGAACCGGCTGTCAGAACACCTGAATAAACTCTGAAATAGCAGAGCTTACCAACGAATGGGTCTGTAGCGATCTTGAATGCGAGAGCAGCGAATGGCTGATCATCGCCTGAAATTCTCTCAACTTCCTCACCTGTATTTACGTCAGTACCCTTGATGTGTGGTACGTCGATAGGTGAAGGCATATAATCTACAATAGCGTCAAGAAGCTTCTGAACGCCCTTGTTTCTGTATGAAGTTCCGCAGGTAACAGGTACCATTGTGTTAGCGATAGTACTCTTTCTGATTACCTTCTTCATCTCGTCGATAGTGATCTCCTCGTCTGCGAAATACTTCTCAGCGAGATCGTCATCAACTTCTGCAAGATGCTCGATAAGGTCAGCGTGATACTGTTCAGCCTTTTCCTTGAGATCCTCAGGGATCTCTTCCTGACGGATATCCTTTCCAAGGTCATCATAGTATACATAAGCCTTCATTTCGAGCAGATCGACGATACCCTTGAAGTCGTCCTCAGCACCGATAGGGAGCTGGATAGGAACGGCATTACAATGAAGTCTTTCATGGAGCATATTCAAAACGTTGTAGAAGTTTGCACCCATGATATCCATCTTGTTGACATATACCATTCTTGGTACCTGATAGTTATCAGCCTGTCTCCAAACTGTTTCAGTCTGAGGCTCAACACCACCCTTAGCACAAAGAACTGTTACAGAGCCGTCGAGTACACGAAGTGAACGCTCAACCTCAACTGTAAAGTCAACGTGGCCTGGAGTATCTATAATGTTAAGTCTGTGACCCTTCCAGTAGCAAGTAGTAGCAGCAGAAGTAATTGTGATACCTCTCTCCTTCTCCTGTGCCATCCAGTCCATTGTAGATGCACCGTCGTGTGTTTCACCGATCTTATAGTTTACACCGGTATAAAACAGGATACGCTCTGTAGTAGTAGTCTTGCCGGCGTCGATGTGTGCCATGATACCGATATTACGGTAATCCTGCAATTTACATTCTCTTGCCATATATATCCTCCTTTATACCTCTTACCATCTGTAATGAGCGAAAGCCTTGTTAGCTTCAGCCATCTTATGAGTTTCGTCACGCTTCTTGCATGAGCCGCCAACGCCGTTAAGAGCGTCGAGGATCTCTGCTGCGAGTCTCTCTCTCATTGTGTCCTCGTTTCTCTCACGAGAATACTTTGTTATCCATCTCAGACCAAGTGTCTGTCTTCTGTCAGGACGAACCTCCATTGGTACCTGGTAAGTCGCACCGCCTACACGGCGAGCCTTGACCTCCAGCTCAGGCATGATGTTATCCATAGCCTCCTGGAATACTTCAAGAGCAGGTCTGCCTGTCTTTTCTTCGACAATTTCAAATGCTCCGTAAACGATCTTCTGGGCAACACCCTTCTTACCGTCAAGCATGATGTTGTTTACAAGACGTGTAACAAGCTTAGAATTGTATACTGGATCCTGAAGCACGTCTCTCTTTGTAACTCTACCTCTTCTTGGCACTTTAATTCCCTCCTTCACAAATAATGAATTCACAGGTACTCGCTCTGTAACCACGGCACACAGCCGTTTTACAGCCCCGTCAGTTCCTTGTAGAGTCAACTAATATATATTAATCACTCCACATAAACTGTGGTCTTCGCAATATGCGACAATGAGTTATTACCTTGTTACTAAAATGAGCTTTTCAGTTTTTGATTACTTGGCTGCTCCTGCCTTTGGCTTCTTAGCGCCATACTTGGATCTCGCCTGCATTCTCTTAGCAACGCCCTGAGCGTCGAGAGTGCCTCTAATGATGTGATATCTTACACCAGGGAGGTCCTTAACACGTCCGCCCCTGATAAGAACAACGGAGTGCTCCTGAAGATTGTGTCCGATACCAGGAATGTAAGCTGTAACTTCGTTTCCGTTTGTGAGCTTAACTCTGGCAACCTTTCTCATAGCTGAGTTTGGCTTTTTAGGTGTAGCAGTTCTTACTACTGTGCAAACGCCACGCTTCTGTGGGCAGCTCTGATCGATAACTACCTTCTTCTTTGAGTTGAAACCCTTCTGAAGAGCAGGAGCTGTAGACTTGTCTGCAAGGACATTTCTTCCTTTTCTTACTAACTGGTTAAAGGTTGGCATATTTTCTCTCCTTTCATAGATTTGATACTATATGCTGATATACAATACATCAGCATACCTTGATATTATACACTATTCTCCGTCTCTTGTCAAGCACTTTTTCTTGACTTTTTTAACTTTTTGAAAATTTCAGTTAAATTTTCTGTCAAAAGCTATAAAAAGCACAGGGCAGCGGTTTTTCACGCACTGCCCTGCAAATTATCCCTCATTCCGTCTTGCTGTCTGTATCTAAAATTTCTCCTTTATCCGCCACTTCGACCTCTGTCTCGCTGAATCTATGATAAGTTATAACACAATCGCTGTCGTCAGTCTTGTCCGAATAGGTTATATCGTTTTGTACTTCGTTGATATAAAGTTTCAGATCATCACTAAAATAGGTGTTTGCACCCGTTGCAAATTTAATTGCAACGAGCCATTCATTTTCATCAAAGAAGTAATTTCTGTTTTTCTTTACCGTAGCACTTTGGAAACCATACAATTCATTATTAGTATCTTCCTGCTCCACAATATCCTTATAATTGGAAGTTATACTGAAATATCTTCCGTCCACCTTGATAATTATGCCTTCCTTTGACCCTCCTGCTGTGGAAACGTTTATGGCTTTACCCTTTTCAATTGGTGTTATTATCAGCGGATAGATAATATCCCTTTCGTAATTGTCAGCATCATAATTGATATGCTTAACAAAATTTACCAACGTATCATTTTTAAATCCCCAGTCCTTTTCCACAGGATTTAGCACAATGCTGAAGTCGTCAGCTTGCAGTATCATATCTTCGTACATATGCTGTACACTATCAAGAATGAGCTTATCAAGCTTTTCCTTGCCTGTGTCCTTTGAACTGTCGATATCATAAGCATAGGCTATTGATGATCTCAGTGAATAATAGAAGTCTGTTCCAAAGCTGTCGCCACCGACCATTTCGTCAAGACCTGTTGCGATCTCATCCGAGTTCCAATTACTCAGATCATCGCAGTTTATGCCGACTGCGATTTTTTCGCCCACTTTCAGTTCGTCCATATAAGCAAACTTCCCTGTGGTAACATCTTTCGCTCTGAAATCAAGTTTAAACGCCGCGTAAGAGTGGTATTTCAGGTATTCATATTCATTCACAGTAACATAGTCGATCAATTCGCCCTTTTCAGAGGTGTATTTCTCAACATATATCTTATCGACAAAAAGATATCCCGTTCCGTCCGAGCCGCAGCCTGCATAGATTCCGACCGCCGTTATCTCTTTGTCTTTAACGACCTGCTTAAGCGCATTTTGTGCCTGTTCTAAATCAGCCGTAAGCTCAGTGCTGTCAAGGCTTTCCGAACTGTCTATACTTGGCTGCTGCATACCGACATTGATCTTATGCTCATCACCGCTGCGATAAAGGGTCAGCGCACCGCCCACCACCAGAAGCAAAGCCGCAAGCACCGCACCTGCAAGCTGAAAGCCTGTAAGTTTTGTTTTATTTTTCTCTGTAGGCTTGTCATACATAAGCACACTCTCCTTCCAATCCGAAGGAGTTTTTATACAGTAAAAAGCATTTATCTTTTTCATTTGCTGCCCCTTTCTGTGATATCATCATTGCAAACTATACCTTTAGTCAATGTTATGCTGAAAGTCCAGCCCCTACATAATAGTTTTCACATCTTTTGTAGGGGAGCGGCTCAATTTCTGTTTCACAGAAATGCGACGTCCCGATACTTTATGTCTTTATTGACATTCATATAGTTCACAACATTATCATATCCTTCAGTTGTTCTCTTCCACGTTTGAGATGTGTTTTTATCGTGTTTTCCTTGATATTTGTCAGCTCAGCTATCTCCTGCACTGACAGCTCCTCAAAGTAATAAAGATAAATACTATCTCGATATTTCGGGGGAAGTCTGAAAATAAGGTCAAGTATCTCTATGTCGCTGCCGTCCTTTGAGAAAGACGTTATGCTGTTCAGATCGACTGTGTTTTTCCTCAAACGATACCGCAAAACACTCCGGCATTCGTTGAGAGCCACTCTGATGAGCCACGCTTTCGGGTTTGGCAGACTGCCTTTTTTCATCTGCTTGAAAAGCTTGAAGAACACGTTCTGATAGCAGTCCTCAGCGTCGGAAAAATTTCCCGTGTGCACCACGCAAAGCCTTGTTACCATATCCGAATACTCCTCTACAAGTTGGCGGTATTCGCTTTCGGTCATATTCTTCATGCTTTCACTTCCCTTCATATACTAAAACGCCGTGGCAGGCAAAAAGGTTTCATACAAAATAAAAAAATCAGCCCGCATGAATGAACCATGCAGGCTGATATAAAAGTCATTAGTACAACGGTGTTTCTGCGGTGTTATGGTTAGCCGCACTCTCATTCTTGACCACCTGAACGTTGTTGTAAACGTCCATACCGGTGCCGGCAGGAATGAGCTTACCGATAATAACATTTTCCTTAAGACCCATGAGCTTATCGGTCTTGCCTCTGATAGCTGCGTCTGTAAGAGCCTTAGTTGTCTCCTGGAATGAAGCAGCCGACAGGAATGAATCCGAGTAGCTTGAAGCCTTTGTGATACCCTGAAGAACAGGAACAGTTGTGATAAGTCTTGCGTTCTCGTCGCCAGCGTCGATCTGAGCCTGTATCTCCTCGTTGAGTCTTGCGACCTCTCCTCTGTCGATAAGTGAACCAGGGAGCAGATAGCTTGAACCGGAGTCGTCGATCTTGACCTTTCTCATCATCTGACGAACGATAACTTCGATGTGCTTATCGTTGATATCAACACCCTGCAGACGGTAAACCTTCTGAACTTCGGTGATGATGTAGTTCTGAACAGCCTTAGGACCATTAACTGCAAGGATATCAGCTGGGTTGATAGAACCCTCTGTGAGTGGCTCACCGGCTGTAACAGCCTGTCCCTCACGAACTCTTATCTTGTAGCCGTATGGTATAGCATAAGACTCCTGCTCAGGATTTTCAGTGTCCTCGCTTGTAACAGTGATCTGCTTGGTCTTCTTGACCTCCTCGATCCTAACTACGCCGTCGATCCTTGTGATGATAGCAGCACCCTTTGGACGTCTGCTCTCAAACAGTTCCTCGACTCTAGGAAGACCCTGTGTGATATCTTCCGCAGAAGCGATACCCCCTGTGTGGAAGGTTCTCATTGTAAGCTGTGTACCAGGCTCACCGATAGACTGAGCGGAGATTACGCCGACAGCCTCACCGACCTGAACGATATTTCCGTTTGCAAGGTTAGCGCCGTAGCACTTAGCACAAACGCCATGCTTAGCCTGACACTGAAGAACTGATCTGATAGAGATAGAATCCTTGCCCTCAGCTTCGAGTGCAGTAACTATTCTTTCAGCGTCATGAACGTTTATGAGCTTGTTTCTTGAGCATATCATCTCGCCTGTCTTAGGATCCTTAAGATCCTCAACAAGGTATCTGCCCACAAGTCTTTCGCTGAGAGGCTCGATCATTTCGTTGCCGTTCTTAATGTCGAATATCTCGATACCAACGTGAGTACCGCAATCCTCCTGACGAATGATAACGTCCTGAGAAACGTCAACAAGACGTCTTGTAAGGTAACCTGAGTCAGCAGTACGCAGAGCTGTATCGGCAAGTCCCTTTCTCGCACCTCTGGAAGAAATGAAGTATTCCAGAATGTTAAGACCTTCACGGTAGTTAGCTCTGATAGGCATCTCAATTGTTGAACCTGATGTGTTGGCGATAAGTCCACGCATACCTGCCAGCTGTCTGATCTGGTTGATAGAACCACGGGCACCTGAGTCAGCCATCATGTTGATAGGGTTATATGGGTCAAGGTTAGCTTTCAGAGCCTCTGTAACTTCGTCTGTAGCGTTGTTCCAGATCTCAATGAACTTCTTTGACTTCTCTTCTCTTGAAATATAACCTCTCTTATACTGCTTGTCTATCTTGTCAACAAGTCCGTCAGCCTTAGCAAGTATATCCTTCTTAGCCTCAGGGATAGAAGCGTCGCATACCGCAACTGTGATAGCAGACTTTGTAGAATACTTATAACCAAGGCTCTTGATGTTGTCGAGAACTTCGGAAGTAGTAGTCGTACCGTGCTTCTGTATACATTTATCAATGATATCAGAAAGCTGCTTCTTCTTTACAAGGAAGCTTATCTCAAGATCGAACTGCTTTTCTGAATTTGTTCTGTCAACAAAGCCAAGGTTCTGAGGAATGATAGAGTTGAAGATAAGTCTTCCGACTGTAGCGTCTATCACCTTTGATACCTGCTTGTCGCCTATCTGCTTGGTAATTCTTACCTTGATAGCAGCGTGGAGTGAAACGATGTGCTGATCGTAAGCCATAAGAGCCTCGTTCACATCTCTGAACACCTTGCCCTCGCCAGGCTCGCCGTCCTTCTTCAGTGTCAGGTAGTAAGAACCAAGTATCATATCCTGTGTAGGAACTGCAACAGGGCGTCCGTCTGAAGGCTTCAACAGGTTGTTGGCAGCCAGCATAAGGAATCTTGCCTCAGCCTGAGCCTCTGCTGAGATCGGCAGGTGAACAGCCATCTGGTCGCCGTCGAAGTCAGCGTTGAACGCTGTACAAACCAGTGGGTGAAGCTTGATAGCTCTGCCCTCTACAAGGATAGGCTCGAATGCCTGAATACCAAGTCTGTGAAGTGTAGGCGCACGGTTGAGCATTACAGGGTGACCCTGAATAACGTTTTCAAGTGCGTCCCAAACCTCAGGCTCAGCTCTGTCTACCTTTTTCCTTGCAGACTTGATGTTGATAGTAGGATTGGTGTCAACAAGTCTTTTCATAACGAAAGGCTTGAACAGCTCAAGAGCCATTTCCTTTGGCAGACCGCACTGATACATCTTAAGCTCAGGGCCTACGACGATAACAGAACGTCCTGAATAGTCAACACGCTTACCAAGAAGGTTCTGACGGAAACGTCCCTGTTTACCCTTTAACATATCGGAAAGGGATTTTAATGCTCTGTTTCCAGGACCAGTTACTGGACGTCCACGACGGCCATTATCGATTAACGCATCAACAGCTTCCTGAAGCATACGCTTCTCATTTCTAACGATAATATCTGGTGCTCCCAGTTCAAGGAGTCTTCTCAGACGGTTATTTCTGTTAATGATTCTTCTGTACAGATCATTCAGGTCAGATGTTGCAAAACGTCCACCATCCAGCTGTACCATCGGACGAAGATCCGGTGGAATAACAGGAATAACTGTCATAATCATCCACTCAGGCTTGTTTCCTGACTCACGGAAAGCCTCTACAACCTCAAGCCTCTTGATGATACGTGCACGCTTCTGGCCTGTAGCATTCTCAAGCTCTGCCTTAAGCTCTGCCGAATCCTTCTCGAGATCGATTGCTGCTAAAAGCTCATGGATAGACTCAGCACCCATTCCTACACGGAATGCTGAGCGGCCATAAGTATCGCATGCCTCCTGGTACTCTGACTCGTTGAGAATCTGCTTGTATGCAAGCTTTGTCTCGCCCGGGTCAAGCACAATATATGAAGCAAAGTACAGTACTCTCTCAAGTACACGTGGAGATAAGTCAAGGATGAGTCCCATACGTGATGGGATACCCTTGAAATACCAGATATGAGATACAGGAGCAGCAAGCTCGATGTGTCCCATACGCTCTCTACGAACGCTTGACTTTGTGATTTCTACGCCACATCGGTCGCAGACAACACCCTTATAACGTATCTTCTTGTATTTACCACAATGACACTCCCAGTCCTTCGTTGGTCCGAAAATCTTCTCGCAGAAAAGACCGTCTTTTTCAGGCTTTAATGTTCTATAGTTAATAGTCTCAGGCTTTTTAACCTCGCCATGTGACCACTCTCTGATCTTTTCAGGAGATGCTAATCCAATCTGAATCGCATCAAACTGCATTGCCTGATTATTTTCTATATTATTTGTTTCTGGCATTTTGGCACTCCCTTCTAATTATTCTTCGTCATCAAGAACTTCATCAGCAAAAATATCGTCATCCGCTGTCTCAGGAGACTCTTCCTCTTCTATGTCAACAAGCTCTTCGTTGTCATCAAATTCTTTCTTTGAGAAACCATGCTCTGCGAATGACTCACTGTCCTCGAATGCATAGTCCTTATCGTTTCCGATAATTGAGTTGATATCTGTATTACCGTACTCACTTGTCTCGATAAGCTCAACCTCTTCTCTGTTCTCATCAAGTACCTTGACATCCAGACCAAGTGCCTGAAGCTCTTTGAGAAGTACCTTGAATGACTCTGGAATACCAGGCTCAGGGATATTCTCACCCTTGATGATAGCCTCGTAGGTCTTGACACGGCCAACAACATCATCGGACTTCATTGTAAGGATCTCCTGGAGTGTATATGCAGCACCATATGCCTCAAGAGCCCAAACCTCCATCTCTCCGAAACGCTGTCCACCGAACTGTGCCTTACCACCAAGTGGCTGCTGTGTAACTAATGAGTAAGGACCTGTTGAACGTGCATGAATCTTATCGTCAACAAGATGATGCAGCTTAAGGTAATGCATGTGTCCGATAGTTGTCTTTCCATCGAAGCACTCACCTGTTCTACCATCACGAAGCTGTACCTTTCCATCCTTTGAAATCGGAACGCCCTTCCATAAGCTTCTGTGAGCTCTGTTTGTTGAAAGGTATTCCATAACGTCCTCACGGAGTGTATCAACATATTTATCATAGAAGATTTCAGCATCTGCGCTCCAGTATGGATGCTCAGCCTGTAAATCCTTTTCAAGCTCTTCCTTATCGAACGGAAGATTTACGTAATCATTTGCAAGCTCAAGTGTATCCTCGATATCTACCTCGTTTGCTCCGTCAAATACAGGAGTTGAGATATTGAAGCCAAGTGCCTTTGCAGCGAGACTCAGGTGAATCTCAAGGACCTGACCGATGTTCATTCGTGAAGGAACACCGAGTGGGTTAAGTACGATATCCAGTGGACGTCCGTTTGGAAGGAATGGCATATCCTCAACAGGAAGCACACGGGAAACGACACCCTTGTTACCGTGACGTCCGGCCATCTTATCACCGACAGAAATCTTTCTCTTCTGTGCAATGTAGATACGTACTGACTGGTTTACTCCCGGAGAAAGCTCATCGCCGTTCTCTCTTGTAAATACCTTGGCATCAACAATGATACCGTATGCACCATGAGGCACCTTAAGTGATGTATCACGAACCTCTCTTGCCTTCTCACCAAAGATGGCACGAAGAAGTCTCTCCTCTGCTGTAAGCTCTGTCTCACCCTTTGGTGTAACCTTTCCTACAAGGATATCACCGGCACGAACCTCTGCACCTACACGGATGATACCTCTCTCATCAAGGTCCTTGAGTGCGTCGTCGCCGACACCAGGGACATCACGTGTAATCTCCTCCGGTCCGAGCTTTGTATCACGTGACTCTACCTCATATTCCTCGATATGAACTGATGTATACACATCATACTCTACGAGACGCTCTGAAAGAAGAACGGCATCCTCGTAGTTGTATCCTTCCCATGTCATGAATCCGATAAGCGGGTTCTTTCCAAGAGCAAGCTCTCCCTGACTTGTTGAAGGACCGTCTGCGATAACATCGCCTGCCTTAACCTTGTCACCCTTAAATACGATAGGTCTCTGGTTGTAGCAGTTTGACTGGTTAGAACGAGAGAACTTTGTAAGGATATACTCTCTCTTGTTTCCGTCAGTCTCTTTTATGATAATGCGGTTTGACTCTGAAGATAATACCTCTCCGTCTGCCTTTGCAACTACGCAGACACCTGAGTCAACTGCGGCCTTTGTCTCAATACCTGTACCAACTACAGGAGCCTCTGTGGTCAGAAGCGGAACGGCCTGACGCTGCATGTTTGATCCCATGAGGGCACGTGTAGGGTCATCGTTCTGCAAGAATGGAATCAGCGCTGTAGCTACTGAGAATACCATCTTTGGAGACACATCCATATAATCAAATGCTGACTTATCGTACTCCTGAGTTTCCTCTCTGTAACGACCTGAAACTGAGTTACGTATGAAATGTCCTTCGGCATCAAGCTTCTCATTAGCCTGTGCTACGTGGTAGTTGTCCTCCTCGTCGGCTGTCATGTATACAACCTCTTCTGTGACTACCGGGTTCTTAGGATCAGTCTTGTCAATCTTACGGTATGGAGCCTCTACGAAGCCATACTCATTGATTCTCGCATAGCATGCAAGTGAGTTGATAAGACCGATGTTCGGTCCCTCAGGAGTCTCTACAGGACACA
>OHKC01000398.1_pt1 | contig 13377 bp, 9 predicted proteins | sample 1568761 | NCBI WGS metagenome assembly OHKC01 (sample SAMEA3879514, study PRJEB24766) | human gut metagenome | biome: human-associated habitat; feature: feces | place: USA | collected 1985/1987 | reverse complement strand
TTCTTGAAGCCAACTTTTAGTCGACCCTATCTAATTGCGGATTACCCTTTTTCATACACCTGGTTCACTACTACATTGGTCAATCGTTTTTGATTGGCATATAAAACAAGTGTATTCATAACTCTTCGCTTAATAATAAACGCATCAAAAGGACGTTGAATATATTCAACAGCTCCTAAATTATATGCCTTTTCAATAATTGAAGTCTCTTCTTCTGCAGAAATCACAATTATCGGAAATTCTTCAATCCACTGATACTTATTCATATATTCCAAAACTTCAAACCCATTCATTTTTGGCATATTGATATCCAAAAACATTAAATCAATTGTCCAATCCTTTTGTAGAATAGAAATGGCTTCTAAACCATCATTGGCCAATATATATTGATAGTTCTCACCCAATATTTCCATCAATAATTCCTGATTGAATTTGGAGTCATCCACAATCAAAATTTTCTGTCTTTCTTCTAAACTTTTCATAACCCTATTCCCACTTCATCATATAACCATATGATTAGTTAGCTAAAGTATACATCTAAAAAAACTTGTTTTCAAGAACAAACGTGAACATTTCACAAGCTTTTTTATAACCAAAAAAGCCTGGCATTTATATTGCCAAGCCATTGTATTTATTGACCTATCTTGTTCATTGCCAAGATTTCATTTTCAAGCACTTCTTTATAAGAATCTAACTGTTTCGTTCTAGCGCTTTCATATACTTTGATTTCTTCACTTACATCATCTCCATCTTCTTTATTTAATAAAGATGTTGTAGCGTTTTTTGTATTTGTGAAATAGTAGCCTTTATCATTGCCCCACCACTTATTGTTTTCAACTGCCTTATCTGCATGCGCATCAATTTTAGCAGCCGCATTTGGTGAGAATAAGTAATAATTGTATTCACACAAACCATTTAATTGGTATGCCACATCTAGAGCATCACTTACTTTGTCTTTCTTCAAATCTTGAATGATTTCATCCATATATTCAATGTTGTTTTGATATCCCACGTGTTTCATCACAACATCACTCGAGAATACAATTCCGACAAAGTTATCTTGTACATATTTAAATAAGTCTAATACTTTCTTATTGTAGGCTTTTCCTTCTTTTTGAATTGAAGTAACATCCGATTTAGAGTTTACCGCCTTTACATAACGATTATTAATATCTTGACCCTCTTTATTCAATGCATCCACTTCTTTTTCAAAAACAGCTAAAGCCTTGTCCCAATCCTTTTTAGAAACACCCGCTTCCAAAGCTAAATCTTCATTAAGGCTTTCCTTTAAATCATCAATGGTAGCTTGCATATTTAAAGACATAGCTGGAAGCTGATCGATAGCGATAGCCATACTTCCAAATACCGCAATATTAGCCTTCATCACCTTTTCACTATACGTATCCGTATTATCGGATTCTGTATGATAATGAAGTTGTGTCCAAGTATATTCACTATCGTCCTTTGTTTCTCCAGAACAAGTATCTGTTGTATTCAAGAAATAAGGAACTCCCGCATTACGATAGGAAACACCATCTTCCATTGTCGTTGTATCATATGTCTTTGTAGAAATACCATTCTTATATTCTTTTACAGCACCATCCAATGCACCTGAATCGACTAAACTTTTTACTAAAGATGCATATTCAGGAACACAAGTCACCATGAATGTATCTGAACCATCATCATAGGCATCCAATTCAAAGTTAAATAAAGCTAAAGTTTTATTAGCCCACTCAGGATGTACATTGTTGATCAATTCATAAGCCCCTCTTGTCCAGTCAAATTCAGTGCCTGTTGCACCCCATTCTTCGGCACCATGCGCAACAACCACAATATCATTTTCAGGCACATAGCCACTATCGATCATTGTCTTAGCCATTGACGTAATGGTTCCAATAGCACTACAGTCATCTTGAAAGCCAGTAAAATACATATCATAATGTCCGGCAAAAATAATTTGTTGATCATGTGATTTACCAGGAATATAGCCAACCACATCATAACTTGTACCATTGCCTTCTTCCATCACACTATCCACTTTTAGAGTAGCCATATCATGACCTTGTTTTAAAGCCTTTTTAATTTGTTTGTACTCACTCATTGTGATGATTGTCGTAGGCATAATATCTTCTGCACAAACATCCTGAATCTGATGATCATCATCACTAAATCTTCCATATCCATCCAAATCGTATGTGACTAATGCTTTTGCGCCATGCTCATAAGCCTCATAGATATAGCCGCCAATCCAAGACTCATTAAATTGATCCACTCCTACTAGAGCAATCTTACCTTCAACGTCCTTGCCTTCATAGTCTTTCGCAAAACCAGTACCACAATCTACGATTTGTGCTGTAATCCCATTTTCATCTGTACCATTCACCATATACGATACGGGCATCAAATCAATGTCTGTACCTTCAATCGTAAGTGAAGCATCATTATACTGCCACTTATCCACATTCACAGGTATCTTTTCTACATTCTTTAAACCAATGGCCTTCATTTCCTTAGCCAAATAATTGGCTGTTCTATGTTCTGCATCGGAACCACTCGTTCTAAATCCAAGTGAATTATCATGTAATGAAGTATCTGTAGACAATGTTTTTGTGAAGTCATACGCATAGTCCATATCAATTTCATTCACATAGGCATCAATCGAATCTTGATAGATGGCCTCATCTTTTGTCGAACCACAACCCACTAGGCTCAACACCAATACTGCACTAAGGCTTGCTTGTAAAATCTTTTTCATATTCCTCTTCTCCTTTACCAAACAAAAAAAGATAGGCGCACAATATACACCTATCTTCGTCCATCATCTATCTGCATACTTTTCGTAACAGAAATTCCAGCTTATTGACCATTTCATAAGGTATATTGTACTTTATAAAACTGAGCTTTTAACTCAATCAATAAGGGTAAACACCCCTCCGTATTCCCTAAATACGGTTCTTGCTTCTTCAACAAGTCTTCGGCATTTGACCCGGCCGTCCGTGTAGCCTTAGCCTATATCTAGGCGGTCAATTTCTGTACGATTTGTACGCAAAAAAATATACAGGAAAATGCTATTTTTTGTCAACTAAAATTTTTAAAAATATGTAACCCATCCACTTTTGTCTCTAGCTTTTTAAAGTAATAGGCAAGAATTAAAGTGGAAAAAATGCATACTATTAAATAGATCCAGTCATTTAAATATCGATCAAACAAGTTCATTGAAATTCTTTGAAGTATATAGATTTCAAATACATATTGACCTAAGAAATGAAACAAACCATTTTTAATTTCTTTATATGCACATACATCTACAATCAAGAAACAAAACGCAATCGAAATTATTTCATATGCGAGTATTGGTAAGTGAAGACAATATAAACTAAAAGCGAAAACCATCAAGAAAATAAAGAATACTGGCTTTTGAATGATGGAACAAACACGATCTTTATATTTAGATAGAATCATACCTGCTGGATAACAAAGAATGATATTGTACCACCAAGCTTGATCCTTTATTACATCCATCAAAATTATATAAAGTATGGTAAACAGTACGCATGAAGTCATGCTATGTTTCTTACATTGTTTAAACGAAATATATACAATACTATACATAGCTAGTATCGCAAACACATACCAATTACTATTTCCTATAGAACTTAAAGCCGTAAATGAGAATACAATACGAACAAAGGAATAATCCTTTCTTAATAAGAATGACAAAGCCAAGTAAATGCATAATGCCATACAAAAGTGAATATAAAACTTCAATATTCTTTTTCTTGGCATACTATCAATATACACAATACCCCTTCTTTGAATCTGTTCCATAATGCCATACCCAGAATAGAACAAGAATGGTGCAACCATGAGTTGTCCAATTGCCAATAGTAACCTATTCCATGGCATAGTTTCATATTGTCCAAAATGTGATAAGAACACAAACAACACAAAAATTCCATTGATACATGTCGTCTGTTCTTTATTTAATGCCCTTTTAAAATTCATTTCATGTCCTCTACAATAAGGTATTATATCACCATATTATCTCCATCAATGGAATATTTATTTTAGTATTTCCATTGATAAAACAATTCAATGTGGTACAATATAGATGAAAAGAGAGCACCCAATAAGGAGTTCTCCTGGAGAAAATTTATAGTTTTGAAATAACTACCTTGGTTTCCTGCAAGAATGAGGTAGTTTTTTCTTATGTCTTTTCATTTTATGTATTTGTTTGTCCATATCTTCAATTATATGAAGCAGATTTAAGATTGCTTCAGCAATCTGAACTAATCTGTAGACAATTACTAACAAAATCGACAAGAATATTGTTACAAATATTAAATATCCATACACAATATCACCTCCTTGGGGCTATGGAACTCAAGCGTTTTCGTAACTTGGAGCCCCTGTGACGGTATTAACACGATTAATACAGCCGTTCCCTAGGAGAACTACCTTAGGTCTATTTGGACCTACCCTATTGTTTACTCTCATATAGATTGTATCATGTAGCATAGATATTCAAAAGAATATTCTTTGTTTAAAAGATATAAGAAATCTTTAATTTCATGCCCTGAATAAACCAAAAGTGGACATTTCTGCCCACTATTCATTTACGACCAATATAATTTGCGAGTGCACCAAGTAAGTGTTTGCATCTTGACAATATGTACAACACATTAAGTTAGGTGTGATGATATCCATACCCATCTTTTCACGAATTATATTATATTCTTCCATTAATCTTTCAACAGAATCATCTCTTTGACTAATCACACCACCAAACATGATCATTTCAGAATCTAGTGTATGTTGTACATTAAATACACCCATAGCTAAATTGTGATAGAACTGTTTGATGACTTGTTTACACAATGCATTTTCAGCATTTGCCTCTTCCATCTTACAAACCATACTTAAAGGCATCATCCCAAATTCACCTCCATAGCGATGAACTCCTGGGCATACTTGTCGATTACGAATAATGGCACCACCAACACCAGTACCAATCACAAAGAAAGCCATATCTTTAATGTCTTGTGCTTTTCCAAAATATACTTCAGATAATGCTGCACAATTCACATCATTTTCAATTTCACAATGCAATCCAAGCTCTTTTTGAATCACATCTCGCCAAGGAATACCCTGTGCCCATACGGCATCAATCACTGCATTTTCTACGTCAATCAAACCACAAAAACTGATTGCGACACCATCGAGTTCATAATCCTCTTTAAACATTTGATGAAAACACTTCATACATGCCAACAACTCTCCAAAAGTATCTGTCATCGGATATGATTTTTCCTCAATGATTTTCCCACTCACGACTAAGAAGTCCACTCTTCATCGAATTTCCACCAATGTCAAAGCACAAATAATATTTCATAATTTCCTACATTAAGCCAACATCTGCATAGTCTATCTATATAATTAGATGAAAACCCTTTACGCATATCAACCTAATTCATTTCCTAAGTGTATTCGCTTTTTTCTGTGAACATATGGTACGTCGTTAAGGTACTATTTCTGATATACTAACCCGGTTAGATGAGAAATAATTTACGCCAATGCAAACAAATGGTATTACGCCAACACCCATTTGAGTTCCGCTCATCTAACATCGATTAGAGAACTAGACTTCTCCGTAATATATGCATAATATCTAGTTCTCTCCTCTAAAATTTGTTGTCCAACGGTTTAGATTCGTGCTAGAATAATATTGTCTAGAGAGTCATTCTAACACATTTGATATCTAACCATTCTTATACTTTCCTGACTCTCTAAATGTGGACCAGTTGTTGCTGGTCTTTTTTTTGTATACAAAAAGGCTCAAATCCTTTCGATTTGAACCCACTTTATTATTCAATTGGACAATCACAAACAATAGAAGCGGTATCCACTTCGATTTCTGTCACCACAAATGGCAATTGCGTTTGGTCCACATCCATTCCATACAAGATCAATGATAATGTATGTCCTTTAGGAATTGTATAGTCGTTGCTGACAAAGTCAAATGAATATGTATACCAAGTATCTGGATTAATGGCTTCCTTTGAATAATTATTCAAACGATTTTGTGCATTCATCCAACCTCGTGTAATCACAAAATAATCGGATGGTTTTTCTTCCATTTTAAAGACAAAAGAATGATTTTCATCCCCATCCAAATTCGATGTCAAACGAACTTGTTTTCCCTTTTCCACAAGCATTGCACTCAAAATGGCCGTAGGCTGTTGGATTCGAGCCCTAAAAGAAACTTTGGCTCTTCCCGCAAAACGCGTATTTTCCTTCATTGTTTCTAAATCAAAAGAAAGAGAATGGGCATTTTGAGTTAAAACCAACTCATCCAGCCATGCCTTTGTGTTTTTTTGTTTACGATCATAAATCGTTTGCGACAAATCATCCACAATCATTTGATTTCCATTCTCTTGTACACGATAGGACTTATAAGATTTAGGTGGCCAAACCTCTTCTTGCATCCACAATTTTTGATCTAAGTTATTCTCAATATAAATCTTAGACTCATTTTGAATACCTGTATCAATCCCTTTTAAATAATAATCCAACCAACGATCGATCAATCCTAATGTAGGACTATCCTCAAGATGATACGTATATATATGTTGTCCTTGATGCAACAGCATCATACGATCTTTACCAAGTTCTTGAAGCTTTTCATACAAACGAATACCTTGATCTGGTTTTACATTCCAATCATTTAAGCCTTGAAGAACGAATACCGAAGCTTGGATGCGATCGGCATGCTGCAAATAATTACGCTCATCCCAAAAGCGATTGTAGTTTCCCGATTGTCTGTCTTCACCTTCTTGTAGAGTCATTTGATTCTTTTCAAACAAAGGTTTGATCGATGCAAAATCATTTGAATCCAAAGCACGCGAAAAACAATACTTTGCCAAAATATCCAAGTCATCCCCTTGCCAATCCATGGCCGGTAAAGTTAAACCATTATGACGATAATATTCATACCAGTTGGAAATACCCGCTTCAGGAAGAATTGTCTTTAAGCCTTCTACACCTGTTGCGGCTACCCCGATGCACATTGTACCCAAATAAGAACGTGCAGACATCGCAACAGAACCTGTACACCAAGATGCCAAAACCTGTACCGTTCTTGTCTTATCTCTAAAAGCTCGAGCTCTTCCGTTTAACCAATCAATGACCGATTTAAACGCAAGAATCTCCTCTTCACTTCCCGTCATTGTTAATCCGTCGCTTCCTCTTGTACCAAGTCCACAACTAAACACACCGGCATAGCCACGTTCTAGTAAATGACCATATAAATCTGAAATGCATTCATACGCGCTTGGATCTGGTTCTGGATACGGACTGCTTTCCACAATTTGTTCGGCTTCTTTTTTAGGACAAACTACAGGATCTTTTGGATGAAACGTGATATCCTCACGCTGAATATTCTGACTTGGATATGCCTGTATATTTGTATTTACATCATACAAATCATACCAATCCTCATTACAGTGTAACATATATGGATTGGCCACAAAAACAGCCGGAACTTTTTCATCTAGCTTTGGACGCTTAATATAAACCGCAATCAAATCATATTGTCCATCTTGGTCTGTATCCACTGTAGTTTCCACAAAAACTCTTTCAAATAATGCTTCCATATTAATTTACTTTCGGATGTTTCTTTAAATACGATTTCCAAGCCAACACAAACACAGCTCCTAAAACTAACATTGCAACTAAGAAGCCAAAGAATAAACGATATCCACCTACACCTGGATTTTGATCAATCATCATACCCGCTAAAACAGATACAAAAATTTCTGGCAAATACCCAATTGTAGAAATAATTCCAGCAGCCGTTCCAGAATACTTTTCTGGTACAGCACCCTCATCCATCATAGCCCATGTTTGTGCATAGTTTACATTATAGAAAATATAGATTAAGACAAACAAAACTGTAAAGAGCACAATAGAACCTGCATTTGTTGGCAACAATAAAATCCCCAAAGTACCCAAAGCCATTACCACAAATGAAATCAATAGAGCATTTCCTGTACCAAACTTATCGGAGAAGAAGCCTCCACCAACGTTTCCAAATAAAGAAAACCATCGTTTCATAGCTGCAAGTGTAGCTCCAAAAGTAACAGTTGCTCCTAAAATAGATGTGGCATATGGTGTAAAGTAATACAAAGACAAGGTAAATACATAGTTACAGAATGTCACAAAACTGATGATCCAGATGGCTGGCATTTTTAACACTTCTCCAATGCCTTTAAAAGAAATACGTTCACTGGCTTCCATATGTCCATCTTTTACTTTAAAGAAACAGAAAATGCCCATCGCAATTGTCAAAACTGAATAATAAACAATGACTGTTTTCATACCTACCACTTCGTCATTGATTTGACCAATGCCAATACGGAAAGCTACAACAGCCCCCATAGCCATCAATGCAGCACCAACGCCACGACCACCTTCAAAGAATCCATAGGCTTTTCCTTGATCATCCGAATCCGATAGAATACGAACAGCTTTTACACAGGCTGGCCAAAACGCAAATAAACTTGAAATGCCCCAAAATGCATAAAGTGCTAGTAACTGATAGTAATTCAATGGTAATAAGTGTACAAAACCACCCAATCCTGTTCCAATTAGAGAAACCGTTAAGATCATTCTTGTTGAAAAGCGGTCTGCCACGATGCCTCCAAATAAATAGGAAATCATACCAAAAATTCCTAAAATACTTCCAAACACACCCATTTGTGTATTCGTCAAATGATACGTAGCTAAATATGCATCATAGTAATCAAAGCGAAAATATGGCAAGCCATAAATAATCGCCCCTCCAAATGCGACGATAATAATAGCCCAGAAGTTCTTTGCCGTCTTATCGCCAAAACCTAGTTTTTTAAATAATTTGTTCATCTTTTCTCTCCCTTACTTAAAACTATTTCACTTTCTTTATGATTAAAGGTATGAAGTCCATGATAAAGAACCATACCTGCAATCGCATATAATATTGCGGCTATAAAATAAGCCTGCTGATACCCAGATTGGTGGACAAATAAAATCTTTCCCGTAAAATGACCACTCAATATACTCACAACACCCGCCGTAAAATTCACTACGGAGGTATAAACAGGCCGCAAATCTTTACAAATCACATCCATCGATAGAGCACTATCCACAGGACTTGATAAATTCGCAAGGCCCGCACGTATAAATAGTGATGCACCAACAATAGGTACAACATATTTACCAAAATAATTTCCATTTCCAATCATCAACATAAAAGGAATGGAGGCCATGACCGTTAAAAAGATCGTTCCCACTTTACCAAATTTTTTTGTACATTTCGGCGTAAAAAACATAAATAAGACAATCGCAACATAGGAAATGGATACCATTAAAGAACTGGTTGCCTTATCAATATGTAAATTTCGATTTAGATATACAGTATAGTACGATGTAAATAGGCCCATCGCAAAAGAAATCAAAGCCCAATACAATAAATAAGCGCGAGAATATCGATTTAATAAAAGTTGTCTTGCACCATTCATTTTTTCCTTTAAAGAAAGCCTTGGAGTAAGCTCCATTTGATAATCTGATTTCTTTTCCGAAATACACAAAACGGGAATCAAGGAAATTAACGCAATACAACCCTCCACGAATAGAACCATTCGATTCGCATCCATATAAGATTGGTGTAAACCAGATGAAAGAAGCGTCATATAGCGCGTTGCCTCTTGGGCTTGCGCATATGAAATGTTGGCCACACAACTAAACGCCTTTACCACAAAGGCTCCACCAAGATACGTTGCCAAGAAATATCCAATATACCCCATATAGTAAGTTCTTGTATACCAATGTATTTCTTGATCTTTAAATGCTTCTGTATAACAAGCGATAAAAGGACTCAGCATAATAAAGTGTAGCTGCACACCCGTTAATGCCAATAGGGTTGCGATATATAAAGCCCAAGTAAAATCCATACAGACGGCGCCAAAAAAGGCACATGCCGTTGAAAGTGAACAAAAAAGTAATAGCTTTTTATAGCCAATCTTTGGCACTAGCAACAATAAAGCTGCACTTATAAATGTGGCATATCCATAAAATGCCCAAAAGGATGTTGCGATAGAAGTTTGTGCTTCTTGCAGATAATTCACAAACGTATCGTACAAAACTCCACTCGCCAAATTATTAATGACATAACTAATTATAAAATAAACAATATTCCGTTTATCTCTTTGTTCTTCCATTTCTTCAACTCCTAAAAACTGTTTAAAATTATACGATTATATAAAAAACAAATCAATTGTTAATTTTTCAGTAAAACGATGAAACAAGAAAAGACTTTCCAAAGGAAAGTCACACATCTAAATGACGTGCCCGGTTCGTTTCCAGTCGTCCGGTAACATTTCAATATCCACTCCATCTTTCTGAATCATTCGGTATCCCGATCCATTCAGTCTTTATCGATGGAGTTTTTATTGTATGCTTTTATTTATAAATACTTCAGAATTTCATCCATGATCTATGTACCTATCATCCAGTAAGATATCATAAACTTCTGGTTCTGATTATTTATCTTATTTAATCCACAAATCCCATGCCTCTTCGATTGATCACATAGGCTGCACAATAATGTACACTCAATCCTTTGATCTTTGTATACTTTTCTTTTCCAATCTTACTCGTATTCTTTGGATCTACTTTGATTACATCCACTTCATTCATCAAACATTTTCTTTCTAGTTTTTCTAATATCTTCTTATACGCAAAACTCGATAATGTTTTATTTTCCTTCTTTGGTCGATAGAGCATTCTTGTTTTCAACTGCTTGAAATTCAAGTCTTCAACTACCAGACTCTTCTTCTTGGATTTACATTGTTCCATGATTTCAATGGCCAGCTGATACAGTTCTTCATTTCGTTTGTTTTTGGTATTCTCTTTATGGATTGGATACTTCTTGATTAGAACAATGTTACCATCCTTATTGGTTTCACATAGTGCTATATGGTCCACATTGATATCGATTCCTACAGCTCCATACAATGTATCTGTCTTTGGAAGATTCATATGTTTTTCAAATATAGCTTTCACAATAAAGTATTCACCATAATCCATCAACTCATAGGCTACTGCCTTATTAGGTGAGTTGTGTTTTTCATTGACTCTTGCGTACAGTTCATCCTTGTACTTATGAAACTGTACTTTGAATACAATGTCTTTCTGAGTACTTCGATAGGTCAACATATCAGTATCAACATTTAATTTGAAAAGGTTGTTTGAATACTTGCCCTGTCTTCTTCCTGGAATCATCATTCTTCTTGATCTTTTAAAACGATAGGTTTCTAAATCACCATTTTTAAGATTCTTTTTACCACCAAAACATACAGAAGGCATCTTTCTTTTAAGCTTGAACTCATTTCGGTTTCGTCTGAATTTTAGATTGCGAATGATGCTCTTCAATCTTTTGATATTTGGATCCAATACCTGCACCTCATACAAGTAATCTTCTTCTGTATATTTCTTTTTCTTGGATCTGTTGATCAGTTTCTCTTTTTCCTTTAAAGCCTTCTTTAATTGCTTCTCCTTCTTTTTGATTTTTTTGTCTATCTTTTTGATACGGGTCTTGATCAAATCACGATCTTCCTTTTCTCTACATTTAAGACTTTTCACCAAAGCCTTTGCCTCATTAATGGCAGACAAAGGAAAATAATCACTTGTACCATAGAAGGACTTGATCATTCTTTGATCTGTTTCTGAATAGGTAACATCCTTATAGGCACGATCAAAACAGATTTTGAATGCCTTATGAAGCATACAATTATACAGTTCAAGATCCTTTTTAATGATCAATTCTGCATCTGGTTCCAAATCTTTATAATAGATTCTTTGTGTCATTGAAAACACCTTCATAAGACAAGTCCTCCTGTTCTATCTGACTCTATTATACTATATTTAATGCAAGCTTAATAGATAGATTTGAGACTTTCTCATTTATTTTATTTGTATCATTATATCACCAATGTGAATATGTGATATTTATTGATATTCTCACATGTTCACATTAAATTCACATATAATTAATATATGGACACTACTTATCATTTTGAACGATTAACACCGATTAACAATGTGGATTTAAATGTATACGAGGAAGCAATAAATTATGTGTTTAATAATTCAGATATACGAAATGTTGCTATTTCAGGTGCATACAGTGCTGGTAAAAGTAGCATTTTAGCTTCATATGAGAGAAAATATAGTAATCTACGGTTTTTACATATTTCTCTTGCCCATTTTGAATATCCTGATTATCAAGTTGGTACTGAAGTAAAGGAATCTGTGTTAGAGGGTAAAATTCTTAATCAATTAATACATCAGATTCCATCAGAAAATATACCTCAGACTAATTTTAGGGTGAAGAAAAAAATAAGTGACAAGAATATTAAATGGATGACATTTGAAGTAGTTTCATTTTTAGTTATGCTTATTCACTTTACTTGTTTTGATGTATGGGAAAAATATGTAAATTCCTTGCCTAACAATTCGTTAAAAACTATCTTAATGATTTCTGCAAATCCATATGCTTTGATAGGTAGTGGAATTGTAATGGTAATTATTTTTTCCATTATTGTATATAAATTAATATGTACGCAAAAGAACAAAAATGTTTTTAGAAAATTGAACTTGCAAGGTAATGAAATTGAAATTTTCGAGGAGAGTGATGACTCTTATTTTGATAAATATCTTAATGAAGTTTTGTATTTGTTTGAGAATGCTGAAGCAGATGTAATTGTATTTGAAGATATAGATCGTTTTAATGCAAATCGTATTTTCGAGCGGCTTCGTGAAGTAAATACACTCGCAAATATTCAACTGCAAAAAGAAGAAAATAGGATTCTTCGTTTTTTTTACTTATTACGTGATGATATTTTTGACTCTAAAGATAGAACAAAGTTCTTTGATTACATTGTTCCAGTTATCCCTGTTGTGGATAGCTCCAATTCATATGATCAGTTTATATCTCATTTCAAGAATAGCGGAATATTTGAAAAGTTTGATGAAAGTTTTTTACATGGCTTATCTTTGTATATTGATGATATGCGTCTTTTGAAAAATATCTATAATGAATTTGTGATTTATTTTAATAGGTTGAATACAACTGAGCTTGATTGTAATAAGATGCTTGCTATCATAACATATAAGAATCTATTTCCACGTGATTTTGCAGAATTACAGCTTAATCAAGGGTTTGTATATGCGATTTTTAATGGAAAAGATAGTTTTATAGAAGCTGAAATAAAAGAAATGAAAGAAGATATTGTTGAAAGAAAACAGAAACTTTCTGCTCTTAGAGAAGAAAATCTTATT
>OHKC01000386.1_pt1 | contig 13594 bp, 10 predicted proteins | sample 1568761 | NCBI WGS metagenome assembly OHKC01 (sample SAMEA3879514, study PRJEB24766) | human gut metagenome | biome: human-associated habitat; feature: feces | place: USA | collected 1985/1987 | reverse complement strand
CGGGTTCGGAAAAGCTGCTCAATTATCTGCTTTCAGAAAGCAGCGACTTCTTTGTTGCACCTGCTTCTACAAGATACCACGGAGCATACGAGGGTGGCTTGTGCGAACACAGCATACACGTTTATGAGTGCCTGAAAAGCTATCTGGAGCGTGAGCGTGTAAAGGAAGATTACAACATGGAATACTCTGACGAGAGCATTGCTATCGTTTCACTGCTTCATGACGTCTGCAAGGTAAATCTTTACAGAGTAAGCTACCGCAACGCCAAGAACGAGCAGGGTGTGTGGGAGAAAGTCCCATACTATGAATTTCACGAAACACTGCCATATGGTCACGGTGAAAAGTCGGTCTACATAGTAAGCAGCTATATGCGACTGACCCGTGAGGAAGCCATGGCTATACGCTGGCACATGGGCTTTTCAGGAGAAGAAAACAAGAACAGTATCGGTCTTGCCCTTGAAATGTATCCTCTCGCACTGGCGACCCACATTGCAGATATGGAATCTACATTTTGTATAGAAGGCGGCAAGGCGTGAGGATACTTATAGACGCTGACGGCTGTCCTGTTACGAATATCGCAGTTTCTATAAGCAAAAGCCATGGGCTTGAATGTATCATAGTTTGCGACAGCTCACATATTTTCAGCTCTGACTATGCACAGGTGATAACTGTCGACAAGGGTGCAGACAGTGCAGACATGAAGCTTGTGAACATCGCTCTAAAGGGCGATATTGCCGTGACGCAGGATTATGGGCTTGCGGCAATGTGTCTTGCAAGAAACGTCCTTGCTCTGGACCAGAACGGCAGGATATATGACAACTCCAACATTGACGCACTTCTCCTATCAAGACATACTGCAAAGAAGATACGCAGAAGCGGCGGCAGGCTCAAAGGTCCGCCAAAGCGCACCAAACAGCAGGACGAGGATTTCAGGGTGGCTCTTACCAAACTAATCGAAGATAATATTAACTTTATGTAAAATATGCACAAAATATATAGAATTTCATAGAAAATTGTGTTACAATCAAACTATAGTTTTATAGAAAAGAGGTTTTCACAATGAACATAGACAAGATTTTGAAGGAACTCACACTTGAAGAAAAAGCTTCATTGTGCTCAGGCTCTGACTTCTGGCACACTGAGGAAATAAAAAGGCTGGATATACCAAGCATAATGGTGTCTGACGGTCCTCACGGACTTAGGAAAATGCGTGATGATACAGACAATCCTAACGAAGCTATCAAGGCAGTATGCTTCCCATGTGCCTGCGCACTTGCCTGCTCTTTTGACAGAAAGCTGCTTACAACTCTCGGCAAGGCTCTTGGCGAGGAGTGTCAGGCTGAGGACGTTTCCGTTATACTTGGCCCTGGCTGTAACATAAAGCGTTCACCACTTTGCGGCAGAAACTTTGAATACTTCTCAGAAGACCCTTATCTTGCTTCACAGCTTGCCACAGCACACATAAAGGGCGTTCAGAGCAAGGGCGTGGGAACTTCTCTTAAACACTTTGCCATGAACAATCAGGAAACAAGACGTATGAGCTATTCTGCCAACGTTGATGAGAGAACGTTCCATGAGATATATTTAAGTGCCTTTGAAACACCAGTCAAGGAAGCAAAGCCTTGGACAGTGATGTGTTCATACAACCGCATAAACGGCGAATATTCCTCGCAGAACAAGCTTCTGCTCACTGATATACTCAGAAACAAATGGGGCTATGATGGACTTGTAGTTAGCGATTGGGGCGCAGTTGATGACAGACCTCTTGGCGTTGCCGCAGGTCTTGACCTTGAGATGCCTACCAGCAACGGCAAGAATGACGAGCTTATCATAGAAGCCGTAAACAACGGCTCACTTTCAATGAAAGACCTTGACAAGGCTGTGAGAAACGTGCTTACGCTTATTCAGAAAGCCGAGGACGGCTATGCCCCTGCAACAAAGTGGGATAAAGAAAAACAGCATGAGCTTGCAGGCAAGATAGAGTCCGAATGTGCGGTACTGCTCAAAAATGATGATAAGATACTGCCACTTGACAAGTCTGCAAAGATAGCTTTCATTGGCGAATTTGCCGACAAGCCACGTTATCAGGGCGGCGGAAGCTCTCACATAAATTCATTTAAGGTAACATCTGCTCTTGAAGCTGTCAAGGGCATGGATAATATCACATACGCACAGGGCTTTGTCACCGACCGTGACGAAACTGTTGACGAGCTTCTCGATGAAGCTGTGGAGCTTGCCAAGAACAGCGATGTTGCCGTTATCTTCGCAGGTCTGCCCGAAAGCTTTGAGTCTGAGGGCTTTGACAGAAAGCATATGAGAATGCCTGATTGTCAGCTCAAGCTTATTGATGAAGTTGCTAAGGTAAATGAAAACGTTGTTATCGTTCTCCACAACGGCTCGGCTGTTGAAATGCCGTTTGCAGATAAGGTGAAGGGCATACTTGAAATGTATCTTGGCGGACAGAACATCGGCACTGCTGAAAAGGCTCTGCTTTTTGGCGAAGCTAACCCTAGCGGAAAGCTTGCGGAAACTTTCCCTGAAAAGCTTTCACATAATCCGTCTTATCTTAATTTCCCGGGAAATATGGACGATGTTGACTATGCCGAGGGAATTTTCGTGGGCTACAGATATTATGATGAAAAGGGCATAAAGCCACTGTTCCCATTTGGTCACGGACTTTCATACACAACCTTTGAATACAGCAATCTTACTGTTTCAGAAAACGAGATAAAAGACGACAAGACCCTGACGGTCATGGTGGACGTAACAAACACAGGCGACAGAGACGGTATGGAGATCGTTCAGCTTTACGTTTCTGACAAGGAAAGCTCAGTGCGCAGACCTGTCCGTGAGCTTAAGGGCTTTGAAAAGCTTTTCCTTAAAGCTGGCGAGACCAAAAAGGCTGTGTTCCACCTTGATAAGCGTTCATTTGCATACTACGAGCCTGATATACACAATTGGTTCGTTGAATACGGTGAGTTTATTATCGAGGCAGGCTCTTCTTCAAGAGATATCAGGCTTTCGACTTCTGTTTATGTATCTTCCGATACAAAACTCCCAGTGCATTTCACCTTGAACACCACCTGTGGCGAGATAAATTCTATCCCAGAGGGCAGAGCTATGTTCGAGGACATTTTAAGCAAAATAGACTGCGGTTTTGGCGACACAGCTTCCGACGATCTTGGCGCTTCTGCAAAGGAAATGATGGAAGCAATGATAAGAGATATGCCACTGAGAACCCTTGTTACATTTACAAATGTTCCAGACATCACAAGAGCGAAGATGTCAGAAATGGTGGAAAATCTCAACGAAATGCTTGCAGAAAAATAATCAATTATGGACAGCAAGTTAGACAGCAACAAAGACGAAAAATCGAATGTGACAGAAAATGATGCTTCAAAAGCAAAAACAAGCAGAATAAAACTTTTCGTAGGCGTGATCGCAGTTGCGATCGCCATTACTACAGCGATCGCTTCTGCACTTGTTAACAGGCCACAGCGTGATGATGTGGTGATACTCACACCGCCTGCTGACAGCTCTCAGGCTGACAAGGTGGACAATTCAGGCAGTGAAAAGGTCATTAGCAAGACTACAAAGGCACACACCACCAGAAAAACAACGACATCAAAAGCCGTCACAAGCAGTATTGCTGAAACCAAAGAGAAATACAGCTTTCCTGCTGACATAAACAAGGCTGACAAGGAAATGCTCATGGCGGTGAGCGGCATAGGCGAGGTAACAGCCGACAGGATAATAGCATATCGTGACAGAGTTGGTGTTATCAGCAACATGGATATGCTTCTTGAAGTAAACGGCATCGGAGACTCTACTCTTGCACTTCTCAAAGGCTATTTTTATGTTGACAGCGCAGACTACCATGATATGCCGCAGGAAACGAAAGTCACAGAAACTCAGCCTGTTCAGACAGAAATCCCTGCTGATACTGTAACAGAGCCTCCGGCCACAGAGGAGCAAACTGTTACAACGGCTGAAACTACTGAGAAAGTCAGGCAGAAAGTGAACATAAACAAGGCTGACGCTCAGGAGATATCAGACAAGCTGCTAATTGATATGGACAAGGCGAATGCTGTCATAGAACTTCGTGAGCTTATATCCTATTACGAAAGCCCTAACGAGCTTCTTTTGTGCAAGGGCTTTACAGAAAAACTTGTTTCCGAGCTTTGGGATTATATTGAAATATAACTGTATTTTATATATCTGCTACATAAAAAAGAACTCGCACATTTTAGAGGAGCGCCAATAAAGAAGTTTTTATGATTTGAAGATAAGGTTGCGTAACTGCCTTGGTTACGCGACCTTTCTCTTTTTGTCGTACTTCATACTGTCAGCGACCGCAGTCGATACTGCAACATCGAAGCGATAATAAATGTCGATCTGCTGAGTACGATGCCCATCGCTCTTTTCAGGAGCGTAAACAACTATCTTCTCGATAAGTTCATGCATGATCTCGGAAGTAAGTTCCGTGATATGCTCATACTTCTGCACTACCTTTATAAAGGAGTTCACATCAGCACATTTCTGCTCTGCTGTTTCAATAAAAGCAGTAAGCTCTGATGCTTACGCTTTCAATTTCTTCTGCTCGTCCTCATATCCTGCGGACAGTACAGCAAAACGTTCGTTAGAGATCTTACCCGAAATATTGTCCTCATAGAGTCTTGCGAAAAGTCTGTCAAGTTCAGCAATACGCTTTTCAGCCTGATTGAGAGCTTTCTTTGCCTTAAATACATCAGAAGAATGCTTTGACGCAGAGTTGTCCATGGCTGTCTGCACAAACTCAGCTTCATTGTCTTTGACATTATCAAGGAGCTTGTTCAGTGCATTCAGAACCAACTCTTTCAGCACAACAGTCCTGATATAATGGGCTGAACATCTATCCTTATCAGCTGAATGAGTGGAGCATTTCAGATGTTCCTGATCTTCGCTAAGACTTCTTGAACGGCACAGGTATAGCTTTTTACCACAGTCAGCACAGAAACAGATGCCCGAAAACGGATTTACAGTTTCCTGCTTCTGATTTCTGCGCTTATTCTTACGCATCTCCTGAACAAGATCAAACTCCTGCTGTGTGACGATAGGCTCGTGGGTATTCTCAAAGATGAGCCAGTCTTCTTTTGGATTTTCGATCTTACGCTTGTTCTTGTAGGACTTGCGGCGTGTACGGAAGTTCACCGTATGACCGATGTATTCGGGGTGCTCTAAAATGTCAATGACAGTTTCAGTACACCAGCGGTCAAGCCTTGAATTCTTGTTGGCTGGGTTTCTTCCCTGCGATATAGCGTAAGCCGTCGGATTTGGGATACCTTCCTCAGTCAGCTTACGAGCTATCTGAGTCGGACCGTAGCCGCTGATGCAGAGCTTGTATATTTTGCGGACAACCGCTGCAGGCTCATCATCAATGATCCACTTGTGCTTATCTTCCTCAGATGCCTTGTACCCGTAAATAGGCAGAGAAAGCGGTTTGCCCGACTGACCCTTTGCCTTGGATACAGCACGAATCTTCTTCGATGTATCCCTGGCGTACCAGTCATTAAAAATGTTCTTGAAAGCCATCAGCTCATTCTCGCTCTTGAGAGTATCCACGTTATCATTGATAGCGATATAGCGGACATCATAGTCAGGGAATATGATCTCAATGTACTCACCGGTTTTCAGGTAGTCTCTGCCGAGTCTGCTCAGATCTTTGGTGATGACCGTTCCCACTTTGCCTGCTTCAACATCTGCCATCATAGCCTTGAAGCCATCACGTTCAAACGTCGTACCCGAAACTCCGTCATCAACGTAGTAAACGAGATTGCTGAAACCGCTATCCTCCGCATACTTTTTGAGGATAGCCTTCTGATTGGTGATACTATTACTCTCACCCTGTAACATATCGTCCTGCGAAAGACGACAATACAACGCTGTTATCTTGTCTGTCATATTAACCTTCCTTTCCGACAGATAAAGCGAGCTATGTTATCATTATAGCGCAATATACCGTCAATGGCAATGCGCCGAAATGCCAATATTACACAGCCTACTTCTCAGGTTCTTGTCCGGATTCACCGAGCATTTCTTCACATTCACGGTCTATCAGTCTTTGCAGAATATCCGTAAGGCGTTCCTTTGAAGCAGGGTTGAATACTAACTTCACGATGTAAGTTGTTCGTCCGATCTTGTACTCGGACACGTTGTTTTCTTTGTTCATAGCGATCTTTCCTTTGCTTATATATCTCTACGCATTGGTGAGGGCATCGCTTTATCTCTCTTACCCTCTATGCAGCCACAAGGTCGATATTTCTTCCTTTCGACCGACCAAGTATTTTGCGACTATGAATATTATAGTGCGCAATAAAGGCGATTGTCCAGCCGCATTGCGCACGAACTTTGGAATGAATTTCGGTTTTCCCTGGTGTAATTTGCACTGGAAAAATGAAAAAAGCACCAAGTATAACCCTTAATGCTTGAATAGTTTTTATATTACTTTTTCCAGTTTCAGTAATTCTATCTTTCTGTCAAGACCGCCTGCGTATCCGGTCAGACTTCCGTCTGCGCCGACTACTCTGTGACACGGGATAATGATCGAGACAGGATTATGTCCCACAGCACCACCGACTGCCTGGGAGGACATTCTCTCCACACCATTCTGCTTTGCGATAATATTTGCTATCTCACCATAGGTCATGGTTTGTCCGTAGGGTATCGTAAGCAGTATATCATATACTGCCTTGCGGAACGGAGTTGTTTGGATACTGATTGGCGGAGTGAAATTAGGAACTTTGCCGCCGAAATAAGTATCAAGCCATTTGATTGCCTGAGTGAATATCGGCAGCTCTGTTTCAATGCTTTCGGATATGAGCTTATAGGGAAAGTATTTCTGTCCGTCGAGCCATAAGCCTGTGAGTGATTTTCCATCACTGGCGAGGGTGATGCTGCCGAGGGGAGAGTTATAGTGATAGATATAGTTCTTGCATAATATATGTTTATCAGAAAAGCAATGATAATGCACCATATCCCATTACCCATTTTTTCAATTTTTTATCATTGTTAAGAAATGTCTGATAGATATAACAGTATAGTTTTTCACTGGGCCATATATGTTTCTCATCATAGTAGTAATTCATCGGAAGTTCTATGTACGGAATATATGAAGCAGTTACGCCGCAAAAAGATACTTTTATTTCATCCCGATATCCTATAAATCCTTCATCATCCATAGACATGGTTCTGTTACGATAAGGTTCAAAATCAATTGCATTGCAGTATGGCAGCAAATCTTCATATTGCCGTTGATCAAGATGTAGCCCATAGCTGAACTCTACGTTTTTTACAAACGATTCATCGGGAATGAGTGTAGTCTGAAAACCATTTTTCCCACTTCGAATCATTTTTGCAGGCGCTGTAAATGGATATATCTCTTCTTTACCTGTCAGTCGTTCCCATTCTTCATCCTTTTTCTCACCTTGAATGGTGGGCATATTTCTTTTCCACGAGTATACTTGATAAGATAATTCTCGTTTTAGAAGATCGATAAAAATAACAGACCTGGGCTCATTATATATAAAACCCTCAACAAATTGTATCTTGGAAAAATATATTGGTTCATTCATATTACTCACCGCCTTTGTTTTATCATAACATACGGTGCGTAAAAAGTCAATTCAAAACACGTACTCCATAAAAGCGAAAGCTTTTCCAGCATGCACGGTATCCTCGCATTACAATTTTAGAAAATTGAATGCTCCGATACTCAGCTTGCAAGAGGTTTCCACCCCTTGGACCCCGAACATCAAAAAGGAAAAATAAACCGAGCTAAACTGCTCGGAAGAAAACAAAAAATTAAATCTCAGATTCACACCCAGCAAGCTCTGCATATTGTGTACACAAGAACTGTGAATACAATGTGCTGGAAGCTCTGGTGACAGCCACCATTCGCCAAAACCTGATAAGAGAAAAAAGCATTGAAAATATCCACTCTACGGAGCATGGATTGACGTGACTTCCGCACGTGTTTATAATGAAAATATCAGCAGAAAAACTGAGAAGCGGAAGGAGAAAGATCACTATGAAAATACTTGTTCTGAACGGCAGTCCTAAGCGTAAAAAAAGCGACACGATGCACATAACACGAGCGTTCCTTGACGGCATGAAAGAAGCGGCTCCGCAGGAAGTCCACATCGTTGATATTATCGACAAGCATATCGAATATTGCACTAGCTGTTTCGCCTGCAAGCGTAACGGTGGAAAGTGTATCCATAATGACGATATGAAAGCACTTCTCGACGAAGTTCTGGAGAGCAATCTTTTGCTGTTCAGCTACCCGCTTTACTGCTACGGAATGCCTGCGTCTTTAAAGGCTTTTGCTGACCGCACTATGCCACTTTCCAGTATGGCGATGAAGAAGCAGGGCGGCAGGTATGTTCACGTCGGGCAGGCGGATTTTTCGCACCTTAAATACATGATGATCTGCGGCTGCGGATTTCCGAACAGCAAGCAGAATTTTGAGCCTGCGGTCATGCAGTTCAAGCTGATGTTCCCAAATAACCACACTATCATCACCGTCCCCGAAAGTCCGATGTTCAATGTTCCCGAAGCAGCAGAGGTCACAGTGCCGAGACTGGCACTCATCAAGCAGGCTGGAAAGCAGTATGCTGAGACAGGCGAAATAGATGAAAAATTGCTTGCGGAGATATGCTCACCGATGATACCGGAAATGTGTATGAGAGTATCTGTAATAATGAATCTGTATAAGCAAAAAACAGCAACAAGAAAGGATTTATACTCCTTCCCCTGTTGCTGTGTGTGTTGTGTTTCAAATGACTATCAACGCTTATAAGTTAAATATACATAATACTTTGATTAGCATATGTCACCTAATTGTTTTTTAATAAAATCATCAAATGTGTTTATCTTTTCATCAACATTAATATGCTGATGCTCAATTAATATTGCATTGGACGATAAAATAAAGGAGAAATGCATTTTACTTCTGTCCATAAATAGTTGCACTATCTTGTCCGAATGGTTTTGAAAATAAAAATGCAGTGCCAAAAATTCAATATCATCATTCAAATAATAAAAATAATCCAAATCATTTCTAACTTTACTCACTCTTTGAAAAGCATTATCAAATAATTCCTTCCAATCATAAATATCAAAGCAAGTATAAATTTGTCCAATAATATACATTTGCCCATGTGAACGGAAGCCATAATCACTATCAGAAACAAGGTACGGGATAACATATTTAGAAATAAACTCTTTCTTGCTTTGATCAGGAAGATGTTCTACGATTTCAATGATTAAGCTATATAAACTGCCATTATGATACATCAAAATTCCGGCAATCTCTTTCTCGTTTTCAACTGTATAACCTTCTGTATCAAGCCGATCAAGTATATATGAATATTGTTCATCTTTCTTTTCATGTGAGTGCAAGTAATCCGCATCTTTCATATTAGGTGTGCAATTACCATTAGCTATTAGTTCGGTTTTAATATCAGCATCAGATATTGAATCGATGAGTCTATGGTTATAGTCGTATAGCGTTTCAAGTTCGTTGTTGTAAGGACGATGTTCATTGTTTTCTATTTCTGCTTTCAACCAAGCATTTGTCAGCTTATATAACAGTATTCTTTGATCATCATTTGTAAACAGTTTATCAATTTTATCATATAACACTGAAAGAACTTCTTGTCGCCAATACGTCAAATTATCTGGTGTGTTTTTTAACTCAAATAAGGCATCAAGATATTTAAAGCCGAGTTCGCATGCTACGTCAAATAATGCATCATCTACATTGACTCGATTATCTCCTATTTCGTTGGCATAATCACATAGGGTCAAGAGATTCATTCCATAAGACAGGATCTTCTCAGAATTATTCGGAAGGAACTTATAGCATTCTAAGAGGCCATTTAATGTGTAATCCTTTCTGCCAACGTAGCCCAGAATTCGTAGGTTCATTATTTTTTTGAATTTTATTTGCAAATTCAGTTTCGTTGAACTTGTTTAGTAAGGAAGCTATGTGCGTGCAGATATACTCCAAGTCATCATATTCGTTCTGCCATACTATTCCGTTTGAACCGCACCAAAATTCTGCTATTTGTAAGAATAATTCCTTTTTATCAAACAAATAGTAGAGTTGTGCAAGTTCATCGATATAATGCGGATCTTTTCCAGTAAATATATTCAGCAAATCAATACATAGTTTTGTATTTTCTGCATATTCAGATGCATTGACAAAGTATTGTAAGAATACTCTCTTGAAATATGGGAGGACTTCAAATGTGCCGCAATCATCGCATGAGCCAACTCTATTTCTTGTAAAGTACGTCAAATCACAAGCTATTCTTATTATATCACTATAGGTTCCTTCGCTATCATAAAAAAGCGAGTTTATATTTTCCGCTAATTCTTTTAGCTGTATTGCAGGCTCATAACCACGATTGGCAGCAGTAATGCGTTTGTTTTTCAGAGTCTCTTTATATAGCATATCCCAGTCGATTGTATTATCATACTTATACAAACAAAAATATGCTTTAAAGAAGCCCTGAATACCGTGAATCTTATATTCTGAAATGTCGCCACCTAATGAACCAAAAAAATCCATTTTGATAACGGATTCATGTAAAATAGATTGTATTTCCTCGGACGGAATCTTTTTCAATAACATAGAGAAACATAATTCTGTCAGAGTATGTATAGATATATGTTTAGAACTGCAAAGTTTCGTGGATAAAAAAGCAATTGTCTCATTATTGATATTAGGATTCTTGGTTATTTCAGAAACATAGTTGTGCAGAGATGAAATATTATATTTACAAAAAGTGAAGGTTTGTTGTATATCTGGAATAGCATAAAAATGAGTACTTGCATCTAACCAACCTGATACAAATGCCACATAACAATTGTCAAGAGTAAGATTACGGCGTACATCCGGATTATAAAACCTGCAAATATACCCTATTTTTTCAAACTCTTCTTGATTGGCATCGTCGTCTGCTAGCGATTCTTCAATTCCCAGGTCTGAAAAGTATTCGACGTATAATTTGTTAGCCCTTTCACATTCATTCATTTTTAGGAGTTTATAAATATCATCGATAATCTGTGGTATTGCGTCAGAAGATTTTAGTACATATTTTTCGGAATGAGTAAGCTTACTCGACATTTTTGCCTCTATAAATCTTTTTTCCTGCTCATAATAATTTACACACTCTATTAATTTTGAGATTGTAGTTGAAACTAAACTAAGCCTATGTGTCATTTCAAAATCATAATCGCCTTTAAATAAATCAATCACATTACTGAATTGTTCAACCAATCTATCGATTGGAATTTGATAATTAATAGATCCAATAATATAATCAGGATTATAGAATTCAAAAACTTTATCGAGATTATGTGTTTCAAGGTTTAGGTTGAACAAAATATCGTATTTAAACTCATCCAAAGTTTCGTTTTTTATAATTGATGAAGTTACAGAGTCTATGATATTTGCGAAGTTGCTATTTGCACGTATAACTTCTTTAAAATAGAGCCTGACATCATTGTGAAAAACATAATATCCGAAGTCATCTGAAACAATAACAGGATAAAGTTTGTGAAGTACTGCTTCAACAGTAAGCTTATCTGATTCACAAAGATCAACTAAGTTTTCAATTGATATTTTTCTGGAAGCAAATGCATAAATAGCTTCTAATTTTAACAACAAAATCTCAGATTCTGAGGATATGGAATTCACTATCCACTCATAGTAACGGTCAATATAGTTGTTTAGCCTCCATGTCAATAAATGATTGATAATACCATCAAAATCAGAATCAGCAGACAATCTTTTTATCTCTAAAATTGCAAAAAATACATTAAGCGTATTATTACCTACAACCTGTATCAACGATGAAGACAAAGTATCAATATCAACATTTTTTATTGTAATATTATATGCTTCAATTATGGTCTTGATATCATTCGCTTCTAAAGTCGGAAGTTCAATGTACTCAATATCTGGATTTTTTATTAACCACTTCGGGTATTTATCATTTATTGGTTGTCCAACTAAAATGAATTTTACGCCGTTGCCAACTTCATCAGGACGAGGAAGCTGAGAAAGAAATGTATCTTTAGTCTTACTTGATCTTGCGGCATGATCCATTCCGTCGATAAATAAATAGCAAGTCCGCCCACATTTTTCTGCATATACTGGTAAAAACTTAAATACTGCCGCTCTGAGTTTCGTTATAGTCAAGTAATCATATAGTAGTGGAAATTCTAATTCGCTGAGTAGATTTAACTCTTCAAATTTACTTTTGATTTGAGATAGAATACTGCTCCAAAGGTCTTTACCGCTATAAAATCCCTCATCATCACTAAATGACGGAGTATCTGCATTGACTGGTAAATATGTATAATATCTGAAATCAACAATAGAGTTTGTAGCCTGAGCTAAGTAACTAATAAAATCTGTTTTTCCTGCACCTGGTAATCCCTGAAGGAAAATGACACTCTTATCACTTTCAGTTATCCTTTTTGTGAACTGATCTGCAAAATCAAGTCTGGAAGGAAGAATTGGGGTTGTAGGAGATAATTTATATTCAGGTAACCTATAATGCGGCTCACATAGTGAATTATATATATCCTCTTTAGTAATTTCGGGCTTTTCTCGACGAGAAGTAACCCATTTTTCAAGGCTTGAACGTAATTTTTCGATGGCTGTATTAATTACTTCTTCTTTATCAGTACCTAATATATTAGATAATAAATATTTGATTTGCATCTCTAAACCTGCAAGATCTTCTTGATTTTTAAACTGAATGATTTGTATAAATTCGTCAATTTCATCTTCATTGAGATTAATAGTCTTTCTGAACCACTCAATAGCATTTCTCTCTTGAGTATTATTACCATAATAAGTCAGGCCGCTTTTGAGCTTAGGGAGTATTTCAGTTATAAAATGCGAAAAAGAGCATTTTCCATTTGCAGTCCTCGGTCCCCATTTTCTGTTAGTAACTATACTTAGAGATTTAATCTTATAATTGGCTTTTACTTTGCTCCACTCTGATGCCCATGATTTTAACATTTTATCGGACTCTAAATCAGAATATGTCAAAGAATCATTAACGTCAGTGTGTTTTACTTGGATGTTGGCTATGCTACCATCAGCATAGTTTATAACCACATCATCAAGCGACTGGAATTTGCTTGATTGCAGCGTGACAGATTCGATTGATGCATCTGTCATCATATGTAAGCATTCAATGATTCCTATTTCCCATTCATACCAATAAGGCGTACCAATTCCTGCATTACCCATTATATTCCGCCACCTTTTCATAAGCAAGTCGACTTATATTATATGCATATTTTTCTATGTCATCTTTAGTAAAATTAATGTGATATCCATTTATCAAGCTATCAATAGTATACTTGAAACTCGTATCATAGTCTGGAGAAATATAGTCAAAGTGTGTTAACTTGAAAACATTTTGAGCGAAAGCATACAACTCCTGTTCAGATATAGGATATATAATACTATCATTCATTTTTGCAAAGCTATTTAATAATCTATTGTTTTGCATTATATTATAGCATAATT
>OHKC01000380.1_pt1 | contig 13733 bp, 14 predicted proteins | sample 1568761 | NCBI WGS metagenome assembly OHKC01 (sample SAMEA3879514, study PRJEB24766) | human gut metagenome | biome: human-associated habitat; feature: feces | place: USA | collected 1985/1987 | reverse complement strand
ATGATATACCGGCCATTCTGTAAGTATATCTGCCCGCTGGGAGCTTTTTATTCGGTATTTAATAAAGTTTCCGTTTTTCGTTACAGAGTAGAGAAAGAAAAATGTGTTCACTGCGGAAAATGCAGAAATATCTGCCAGATGGAGGTTGATCCGACAGAGGATCCTAACAGTGCAGAGTGCATCCGATGTGGAAGGTGTAAAAAGATATGTCCGACACAGGCGATCCGGTGTGGTTTTGCAGGCAAAGATCAGACATGAATTACGTTAATTGACGAAAAATAGAATTTTCCTTATAACATTCAGTATCTGATGAATAGTACGGAAAACTGAAATGATTCAGAAAATTAGACTCAGCTCACTTTAAAAGTGGAAAAATAATTTGATAATTTCTTGACAAGTACTAATAAATATGTTAGTATTCAATCATCAAATTAATAAAGTCTTCGGTGACTGACGGAGTTGTGGGATAACCACGAGGGAGCCGGAGATTCGATGAGTCGACCGTCTGGGCAGTATTTGAAAAAATTCAGATACTGCTCTTTTTTATGGGATAAAAGATGCAGACGGTTGCAGCGGAGAAAGGAGAACATTATGGGATTTAAAAGTGACATCGAGATTGCACAGGAGTGCACAATGGAGCCAATTACCAAGATTGCAGAGAAAGCAGGTATTGATGACAAATATCTGGAGCAGTACGGAAAGTACAAAGCAAAACTTTCTGATGAACTTGCAGACCGTGTAAAGGACAATCCTGACGGAAAGCTCAATAAGGTAGCTGAAAATGTCTGGAAAGAATATGAGAAAGGAAATGCTGATGGTCATATAGGCTGTCAGCTTATTTTTTCGGATATCGGAACACCGGGACCGGATAAGGACTTTACCATCTACGATTATCTGAAGGAAACACTTATCCATTATGGTATTCCGGCAGATGAGATAGCATTTATCCATGATGCCAAAACGGATGCACAGAGGGATGCACTTTTTAAGGAAATGAGGACAGGTAAGAAAAAAGTCCTTATCGGTTCGACAGATAAGTGCGGAACCGGAGTTAATGTACAGACACACCTTGTTGCAATGCACCATGTCGATTGCCCGTGGCGACCGTCTGATGTAGGACGGATTTTGCGGACATTCAAAATAAAAAAGAATGTGGAGGTAACAGACAATGGCAAAATCATTATTTGAGGAACTGGGCGGCAAATACGAAAGGCAAGGCGATTATTTAATACCGTGCTTAACTGTACCCGCCGAAGAAGAACAGGCAATAGGCATCTGGGGGCAACGGCATTTAGATTATCTAAAACAGTACCGTAAAGTTACATACACCAATCTTCTTACAAGCGGCAGGCTAAACGCCTACCTTGCCGACATCAACAGACAGGCACAGGAACGCTTTGAAAGGCTCATAGAGGGTATGAAACAGGCACAGGGCATAACGGAACAGCTAAAGGCAGAAAACGCCTTAGAATGGACAGGATGCCTCAATAACATAAGGGCTTGTGCGAGGGAGATTGTGGAAAAGGAAATTATTTTTGCATAAACAGATGATTAGTGGCAGGGGGAAATCCTGCCGCTTTTTCTGCTTTAGTTTGTCAGCTTGACAAATAAAGGGTTAAGGAATATAATTAGATTCAGTATTATACAAGGAGTTAATAAATATGCGGCAAGGTATTCTTAAATAAACTGTCAATTTGATAGTGGGAACAAAAAGTAGCAGTCCCGTTTCACTTTTAATATGGGGCTTAGTTTTTTGTACCCAGTTTAAGAATACTTTTATCATGTAATTTTATATGCCCGAAAACATATAAGTGTTTTGGGGCTATTGGAGTTATTTACCCAGTGATAGGAGTATTTATCACTGGGTATTTTTATGCCCTTTTTTGGGTGTTGATAGGAGGAAAATCACATGAAAATAATTAACTTAGGCATTCTGGCTCACGTTGACGCAGGAAAGACAACATTAACGGAGAGTTTATTGTATACCAGTGGTGCAATTGCAGAACCAGGGAGCGTAGATAAAGGCACAACAAGGACAGATACAATGAATTTGGAGCGTCAAAGGGGAATCACTATCCAGACAGCAGTGACATCTTTTCAGTGGGAGGATGTAAAAGTCAACATTATAGATACGCCAGGCCATATGGATTTTTTGGCGGAAGTATACCGTTCTTTATCCGTATTAGACGGAGCAGTATTATTAGTTTCTGCAAAGGATGGCATACAGGCACAGACCCGTATACTGTTTCATGCACTACAGATAATGAAGATTCCGACAATTTTTTTCATCAATAAAATTGACCAAGAGGGGATTGATTTGCCAATGGTATATCGGGAAATGAAAGCAAAGCTTTCTTCGGAAATTATAGTGAAGCAAAAGGTTGGGCAGCATCCCCATATAAATGTAACGGACAATGACGATATGGAACAGTGGGATGCGGTAATTATGGGAAACGATGAACTATTAGAGAAATATATGTCAGGGAAACCGTTTAAAATGTCAGAACTGGAACAGGAAGAAAACAGGAGATTCCAAAACGGAACGTTATTTCCCGTTTATCACGGAAGCGCTAAAAACAATCTGGGGATTCGGCAGCTTATAGAAGTAATTGCCAGTAAATTTTATTCATCAACGCCTGAAGGTCAATCTGAACTATGCGGGCAGGTTTTTAAGATTGAATATTCAGAGAAAAGGCGGCGTTTTGTTTATGTGCGTATATATAGCGGAACATTGCATTTGAGGGATGTTATTAGAATATCTGAAAAAGAGAAAATAAAAATCACAGAGATGTGTGTTCCGACAAACGGTGAATTATATTCATCCGATACAGCCTGCTCTGGTGATATTGTAATTTTACCAAATGATGTTTTGCAGCTAAACAGTATTTTGGGGAACGAAATACTGTTGCCGCAGAGAAAATTTATTGAAAATCCTCTCCCTATGCTCCAAACAACGATTGCAGTAAAGAAATCTGAACAGCGGGAAATATTGCTTGGGGCACTTACAGAAATTTCAGATGGCGACCCTCTTTTAAAATATTATGTGGATACTACAACGCATGAGATTATACTTTCTTTTTTGGGGAATGTGCAGATGGAAGTCATTTGTGCCATCCTTGAGGAAAAATATCATGTGGAGGCAGAAATAAAAGAGCCTACTGTTATATATATGGAAAGACCGCTTAGAAAAGCAGAATATACCATCCACATAGAAGTCCCGCCAAATCCTTTCTGGGCTTCTGTCGGGTTGTCCATAGAGCCGCTCCCTATTGGAAGCGGAGTGCAGTATGAAAGCAGAGTTTCACTTGGATATTTAAATCAATCGTTCCAAAATGCGGTTATGGAGGGGGTTCTTTATGGCTGCGAGCAGGGGCTGTATGGATGGAAAGTGACAGACTGTAAAATCTGTTTTGAATATGGATTGTATTATAGTCCTGTAAGTACCCCCGCAGACTTTCGGCTGCTTTCCCCTATCGTATTGGAGCAGGCTTTAAAAAAAGCAGGGACAGAACTATTAGAGCCATATCTCCACTTTGAAATTTATGCACCGCAGGAATATCTCTCACGGGCGTATCATGATGCTCCAAGGTATTGTGCAGATATTGTAAGTACTCAGATAAAGAATGACGAGGTCATTCTGAAAGGAGAAATCCCTGCTAGATGTATTCAAGAATACAGGAACGATTTAACTTATTTCACAAATGGGCAGGGAGTCTGCTTGACAGAGTTAAAAGGATACCAGCCAGCTATTGGTAAATTTATTTGCCAACCCCGCCGCCCGAATAGCCGTATAGATAAGGTTCGGCATATGTTCCACAAGTTAGCTTAACAGCTTGCAAAAGTCATATAAAATGAGATTTGAAAGGATTAGAGACTAATTATGATGAAATGCGAATGGATATTGTGTCCTGTTTGTGGGAGCAAAACCCGTAATAAAATTAGGAAGGACACTGTTTTGGAGAATTATCCCCTTTATTGTCCAAAATGCAGACAAGAAAGATTGATTAAAGTTGACAACTTGAAGATAACTGTCATCAAAGAGCCAGACGCTTAAGACGCAGAGCCGATGAAATTGTGGAACAATTCACGAATCATCGGCTCTTTTTGTTTCGTATTTGAAAGAACAAACTCACCAAATAAAAAAAACGATATTCGGGTGGGTTATTTTGTTATACCCTAAATTACCCTCTGAATTTGTTTTTAAATTTGGAGGGATTTTTTTATGTCCTTTTTTCGGGCAGTTATCTATCTGCTCATACGAAGCAAAATTTATCAATACATAGCATATCAGAGAACGGCAGGAAACCAGTTAAAAAAATTTCTGCCAGTGCAACGGTACTTCTCACCTTGAAAGTAGAAGTACAATCTCCATACAATAGAATTACTATTTCCTATAACCGTAAAGGTCACAGAGCCTTTGCGGTTTTTCTTTTGTCGATTTTTGTTGGAAAGTGCCGTAGGGCTGTTTCTGATATGCGGTGTCGTTCTCCGCCTCTCCATCTGGATTTTTTACATTTCAAAAATTCAGATTGGAGGTATTAGCGGTGAAATACGCACCAAGAAAAGTATATATCAAAGAAAGCGGCGGCTATGTGGAACTGTCCTATACGGATTTCTGCCGCCGCAGGCAAGCCGACAAGGGATATATGGACAAGCTGTTTATCCCCATTCAAGGCTGTCTGCTTGAAGTCGTGAGGGAGCAATACACAGACTTCTACCGTGACAAGGAACGGTGGCGTTATCTGCAAAAATTAGATACAAAGAATAGACTGCTATCTCTCGACGGATTTACGGACAGCGAGGGGAATCCTCTGGACTTTATCACTGATGAAGCGGTGGACATTGCAGAAACCGTTGTCAATGCGGTCATGGTGGACAGGCTGAAAGCCGCCCTGCCTTTGCTGTCGGATAGTGAACAGGAGCTGATACAGGCAATCTTTTTTGACGGACTTTCCGAGCGTGAAGTCGGGGCGAGGTTGGGCATAACCCAGAGCGTTGTAAACAAACGCAAAGCCAGAATCCTAATAAAACTAAGAAAGATAATAGAAAATTAAAATTTAAGGCGTTCAGCCCCCTTGTTTTTTCCTTTGGGAAAATGAGGGGGCTTTTCTCTGCCCTCTCAATCAATTCTGATTGGAGGAAGTAAGAATGGCATACAACCACGGACGGGAGGACAGGAAATGGCGTATCTGGAAAGAAGCGGAGGAAAAGCTGCTGCGTGAGTGCGGCGTTGATGAAGTGACCATTGAGCAGATACGCATAGCGGACAGGGCAGACTTCAATTCCAACAGGCGGTTTTACCGATGGACGAATGACGTTGCGGAATACCTTGAGGACATGGCAGACAGGGAGCGGCAAGCGGAGGTGAATACAGTTGCGGAGTTACTGGACGAGATTGAGAGCGAAAATCTCTATCAAGTATTAGTCACGGTGGACGGGCGTACCTTGAAAATCGTCCTGCTGAAAATGCAGGGGTATTCCACAAAGGAGATTGCCCCACTTGTGCATTTGACGACTGGTGCCATCTATGCGAGGTTAGACCATCTGCGGAAGAAGCTTCGGAAAATTTTGTAAGCGTCTAATACATCCCATTATTCTGCGGGCTACTGGGTGGGGAGTGGAATCTCCCCGCTTATTTTTGGCAGGAGGAAAACGGGATGGCATATAAAGCTAAGGCGTACACGCTTCGGGAGGAATCCACGGAAAGCGGTATAAGGTATTTTATCAGTTTTAAGGACGGGCAGGGCAAATCCCACGAGTTGGAAGTGTCGGAACAGTTCTTTATGGAGTTTCGGCAGATGGAACGCAGGAACAGGAATCTTCTCCAATGGGACGAGCGGCACAGGGAGTTTAACGAGGTATGGGACGAAACCCTTTACAGACGGGCGTTGCGTGTGCCTAAGAGCCTTGATGAACGCATGGTTGAGGAAGAACGGAATGAAACGCTCTATAAGGCGGTTGGGAGCCTTCCAGAGATACAAAGGCGGCGTTTCCTGCTCTACTACGAGTATGAGTTCAATTTTTACCAAATCGCCGCTATGGAGCATTGCACCGCTTCGGCAATACAGAAATCTGTTGCGATTGCAAAGGAGAAAGTAAAGGCGGAAATGAGGAAATATCTCCAACCATGACCGACACCGCCCGAAAAAGAAATCTGTTTTTTATTTGTGTGGGATTGGCGGCATTACATACTCTCACTTTTTTCCGTGGGAGTAAATCTATTTTTAAGGAGGTCAACGCCTATGTGCAACAAAAACAAGATAACTGCCCGAAAGGAGGAAACCCATGCAGAAGTTACAGACAGTCAACGCCGAAACGCTCCTTTATGAGCCGCTTGAGAAGCCGTCCTTTGTGGTGGACAGCCTTATCCCCACAGGCTTGTCGCTGTTCTGCGGCTCACAGAAGATAGGCAAGAGCTGGCTCATGCTGAAGCTGTGCTTATGCGTGTCGCAGGGAATCCCCTTATGGGACATGACGACAATGGAGGGCGATGTGCTTTACCTCTGCCTTGAGGACACGTTCTGCCGCATACAGGACAGGCTGTTCCGTTTGACGGACGAAGCGAGCGGGCGGCTTCATTTTGCCGTGGCAAGCTGCAAGCTGTCAGACGGTCTTATCGTGCAGCTTGAGGATTATCTGAAAGACTATCCAGACAGCAGGCTCATTGTCATTGATACCTTGCAGAAAGTCCGTACAGCTTCAAAAGACAATGCCTATGCAAGCGACTATGGGGACATCTCCCTCATCAAAGACTTTGCCGACAGGCACTCTCTGGCGGTCATTGTCGTACACCACATCCGAAAGCAGAATGACAGCGACGTGTTCAACAAGGTGTCTGGGACGACAGGATTAACGGGGAGTGCGGACGCTACCTTTGTTCTGGAAAAGGAGAAACGGGCATCTGACACCGCCAAGCTGTATGTGACGGGCAGGGACACGCCTTATCAGGAATACACGCTGCGTTTCCGTGATTGCCGTTGGGAGCTTGTGGAGCGGAAAACGCAGGAGCAGCTTGCGAAAGAAACGATACCAGATGTCCTTTTTCGGTTGGTGGATTTTATGAGGGATAAGGAAGAATGGATAGGCACGGCAACGGAACTGTTAGCCGCTATGGGGGAAACGGAAACCATACCCACGGTGATTACGAAATGGCTGAATGAATACCGCACCACATTTTTAAGCGAGAACCGTATCTGCTACCAGTACAGCCGCAGGAAAGACGGCAGGCAGATTGCCCTTGCAAGGAGGGCGGGTGACAGCGGTGACGGCGGTGACAGCGATATTGGGATACCCCCTGTTACTGTCATTGACGCTTAAAGCCATGTAAAGTTGGCGGCTCTGCCCTGCGGGTGACAGCGGTGACGGCAGTGACAGTGATTTTAGGATACCCTGCCGCTGTCATCCCTACGGGAGAACACCCCGCAAACGCAAAATGCAGGCGTGGGATTCACCCGCCCTTTTCGGGCGTGTAAAATCACCCCTGCGGTCAGAAAAATCTCTCCGATTTTTCCGACTGCGTTTACAGGGTGTAACACACTACACTTTGCCCTGCAAAGTCGTGTGCCAGACGTTCCCTCTGGACTCCCTTATGGCAGGTCTTACGCCCTGCTATCCTACGCCTTGCGGCTTCGGATAAAAGAACGGCGGCATGACGGTTACAGCTCTTGCGAGGGAGTATCCCAAAAACACCGTCACCATCGTCATGACCGTCATGCAGGGGATAAGGGTGACAGTTACGGCAATCGGCAGGGGGCATCCCAAAACTGCCGTCACCACCGTCACCGCTGTCACCCAAAGGGCAGTTACCCGCCGAAGAAAGGAAGATGATGGATTATGCCCTATGCAATCCTGCGTTTCCAGAAACGCAAAGCGGGCGGCGTTGCGGCTTGCGAACGCCACAACGAGCGGAAGAAAGAAGCCTACAAAAGCAACCCAGATATCGACATGGAACGCTCTAAAAATAACTATCATCTTGTCGCACCGCCAAAGTACACCTATAAGAAAGAGATTAACCGAAAGGTAGCCGAAGCAGGGTGCAGGACAAGGAAAGACAGCGTGATGATGGTGGAAACGCTCATCACGGCTTCACCAGAATTTATGAACCAGTTACCGCCCGAAGAACAAAAAGCGTATTTCCAGACGGCTCTTGACTTCATTTCGGAGCGTGTTGGAAAGCAGAATATCCTCTCCGCTGTCGTCCATATGGACGAGAGAACGCCCCATATGCACCTCTGCTTTGTGCCGATTACACCAGACAATAAGCTGTCCGCCAAAACAATTTTAGGCAATCAAAAGAGCCTGTCGGAGTGGCAGACCGCCTACCATGAGCGGATGTCCTCACGGTGGAATCAGCTTGAACGGGGGCAGTCCTCAATGGAAACCAAGCGGAAACACGTCCCCACATGGCTCTATAAATTAGGCGGCAGGCTTGATAAACAGTATGAAGAAATCGTGTCTGCCCTATCCGACATCAACGCCTTTAACGCAGGGAAGAAAAGGGATAAAGCGTTAGATTTACTCTCTGCATGGCTGCCAGACGTGGAGAAATTCTCTAAGGAAATCGGCAGACAGCAGGCGTATATCGACAGCTTAAAGGAGCAAATCGGGCAGGAAGCCGACTATGCAGGGCGTATGCGTGATGAAAAGTACGAGCAGGAACTAAAGGTGCAGAAAGCGAATCAGAAGATATTTGAATTGCAGAGAACCAACGAGCAGATGGGGCGGCTGCTGTCAAAAATACCGCCCGAAGTGTTGGAAGAATTGCAGAAAAATCATAGAAGCAGAGCGAAAGAAAGGTAGATATGTGAATGAAGAAACAGGATTTTAAGGTGTTAAAGACCAAAGACTTGTACCCGTTCCCCGACAATCCGTTTCATGTGGCAGAAGATGAAACACTGTCAGAGTTAGCGGAAAGCATCAAGGAATTTGGCATTGTCACGCCGATAATCACACGCCCGAAAGAGGACGGGGACGGTTATGAAGTGATTGCAGGACAGCGGCGTGTCCGTGCTTCTGAACTTGCAGGGATAAATACCGTGCCTGCGTTTGTCCTGCCCTTAGACCGTGACCGAGCCATCATCACCCTTGTAGACAGCAATTTGCAGCGTGAGAATATCCTGCCATCGGAGCGGGCGTTTGCTTACAAGATGAAATCCGAAGCCATGAAGCGGCAGGGTTTCCGCACAGACTTAACCTCGTCACAAGTTGTGACGAAGTTGCGGACGGACGACAAGGTGGCACAGGGCTTCGGCGTGGGCAGGATGACCGTGCAGCGTTTTATCCGCCTGACGGAACTGATACCGCCGATTTTGCAGATGGTGGACGAGGGGAAAATCGCCCTCACGCCTGCGGTGGAACTGTCCTTTTTGAAGAAAGACGAGCAGGAAAACCTCTTTGCCACGATGGAGAGCGAAGAAGCAACGCCCTCACTCTCACAGGCACAGCGGATGAAACAGTTAAGCCAGAGCGGGCGGCTTGACATGGATACGATATTTGCGATTATGACGGAGGAAAAGGGCAACCAGAAAGAAACCTTGAAAATCAACACAAGCAAGCTGAAAAAATACTTTCCGAAGAACACAACGCCGAAGCAGATGGAGGAAACCATCATCCGACTTCTGGAACGTGAGTTGCAGAGAAAACGGAGCAGGGACAGCCGCTAACCTTCTTTTTTCGGGAAGTAAATGCAGGAATTTGGAACAGAAGAAAGACAGAATTTTAAGGAGAATGAGGTAAGGAATGAAAGAAATCCAGTATGAGATTGTAAAGGAAATCGCCGTATTGTCTGCGAGTGACAGCGGCTACACAAAGGAAATCAATCTTATTTCATGGAACGGGAGAGAGCCGAAATATGACATCCGCAGCTTTTCCCCGAACCGTGAAAAGTGCGGCAAGGGAATCACGCTGAACGCTGATGAAGCGGCGGCACTCCTTAAAGCATTACAGAAAGAATTAAACAGCGAGGATTAATGGTATCTGATTGGCAGGGCGGGGACATTTCCAAACTCTTCCCTGCCCTGTCTGGAAAGGAAGATTTAAGTATGGGCGAGGATAGGAAAACAACTGGAAGAAGAAAGCGTATTGTGCCAAAAGGGCAAGTACAAATGATTATCAGTCGAGAATATATCGGCACACAGACCGTTGCAGAAGCGTTTGTCCCGATTATCTCCGAGGATATTCGGAAGAAGATTGCCGAGGGCGACACCTTCGACAATGAGGGGCTGTCCGCTTAGAATGTACGCAATGGAACATGAAAACGTTAGGACAGATATGGAGGTTTTACAGTATGGCAGGAATAAGAACGGAGAACAAGATTTATGAAGTCGGCATTTACTGCCGCTTATCAAAGGACGATGGCACGGATAACGAGAGTGCGAGCATTGCGACACAAAAATCCATCCTCACGGATTATGTGAAAAAGCAGGGATGGCACATAGCAAAAACGTATGTGGACGATGGTTATTCTGGTACAAATTTCCAAAGACCAAGTTTCCAGAATATGATAAAAGACATTGAAAGCGGTCTGATAAACTGCGTGATTACGAAAGATTTATCCCGTCTGGGGAGAAACTATCTTGATTGTGGGTTATATCTGGAAGTTTTCTTCCCAGAGCATAACGTGAGGTATATAGCGGTCAATGACGGCGTGGACACCTTAAACAAATCCGCTATGGACATCACGCCTTTCCGCAACATCCTAAACGAAATGTATTCTGCCGATGTGTCAGTCAAGATAAAATCGGCGTACCGTGCGAGGTTTCAGCAGGGGAAATTCATGGGAACAACAGCCCCTTATGGCTATGTCAAAGACCCTGCCGACCACAACCATCTGCTGATAGATGACAAAGTTGCCCATGTGGTAAGGGAGATATTCGACCTTGCGTTAGCGGGCAACGGCATCGCCAAAATCCGCAAGCACATCAACAAACAGCATATCCTACGCCCTGCCGCTTATGCGGTGGAGCAAGGGGCAACAGGCTATGAGCGGTACTTTGAGGATAACGAGGAAAACCGTTATATTTGGAGCGAGAACAGCGTAAGGGGCATTTTAAGAAGCCCGATATATGCGGGAAATCTTGTAGGCTACAAACGGATTGCCGCCAATATGAAAAGCAAGAAACGCCCCTCTAAGCTGCCCGAAGAATGGGAAGTGATACCCAATACCCATGAGGGAATAGTCACGCAGGAGGAATTTGATATTGTCCAACAGCTTATTACAAGTCGTAGGCTTCCACAGAACAAGGGAGGATTTGTAAATATTTTTGCAGGCGTTATCAAGTGTGTGGACTGCGGATGTGCTCTGCGGGCAATGAACGTACACAGGAGGAAACGCCCAGAGATTATCGACTGTGTACAGTATTCATGTAATAATTATGCAAGAAACGGAAGAAGCGAGTGTAGTGCCCACAATATAGAAGCAAGGGATTTATTCAATGCCGTTCTTGCCGACATCAACTGTTTTGCGGATATGGCAGTGAATGATGAAAAGGCGGTCAGGGCCATAGAAAAGCGGCTCACGGAAACAGACCAGAGCAGGGCGAAAGCATTAGAGAAAGAACGTAAGAAGCTGAACAAACGCCTTGCGGAACTGGACAGGCTGTTTTCCTCTCTCTACGAGGATAAGGTCATGGAGCGTATTACCGAGCGGAATTTTGAGATGATGTCGGGGAAATACCAGAAAGAGCAGCTTGAAATTGAAGCAAGGCTGAAAGAGGTGACGGAAACTCTTAATGAAAGCTACGAGAAATCACGGGGAATCCGTGACTTCCTCGCCCTTATCCGAAATTATCAAGGCTTAAAAGAACTGGATGCAACAGTTATAAACGCACTCATAGACAAGATACTTGTTTCGGAGCGTGAGAAGATGGCAGACGGAACAGTGAAGCAGGAAATCAAGATTTACTATAAATTCATCGGCTTTGTCGATGAATTACATATCATACCTACAAAACGGTGGGCAGCAATGCCCGCTAAAAATTGTACGGTGTGCGGCGTTGAATATGTCCCGGGCTCTGGTGCATCAAGGTATTGTCCTGCTTGTGCCAAGAAGATACGGAGGGAGAAATCAAACGAGAGCAAACGCAGGAGCAGGGAGCGAAACAGACAGGCATGTATTGAACTGTCCGCAAAAAATGACCGACTGAAAGAGGACGGGCGGTATGAGCTTATCAGCGGACACAGGAGGAAAAAGGCTTGCGAGCTTGCAGGGCTTGAAACGCTAAAATGCGAGGTCAAGGAGCTGACCCGTGACGAAGCGATTATTGTCATGGTGGAGAGCAACTTGCAGAGGTCTGTCATTCTGCCAAGTGAAAAAGCCTTTGCCTACAAGATGCGGTTAGAAGCGATGAAAAGGCAGGCAGGCAGACCCGTTAAAGATAATTATTCCCCAGTGGGAAATAATTTAGAGTTTGCTACTTCGAGTGATGAGCTTGCCGAGAAAGTCGGAGAAAGTAAAAACCAGATTTTCCGCTATATCCGTCTAACCGAGCTTGTACCCGAAATCCTGCAAATGGTAGACGACAGGCAGATTGCTTTCCGCCCTGCGGTGGAGATTTCCTATCTTTCCGAGGAACAGCAGTACACCCTGCTTGAAGCCATGAGCTACAACGACGCTACCCCGTCGCTTGCACAGGCTATCAAAATGAAGAAGTTTATGCAGGACGGGAAGCTCACGGACGAGGTTATCAGTTCCATCATGGAGGAGGAAAAGCCCAACCAGAAAGAAAAGCCCGCTTTCCGTGACGAGAGGATAACCAAGCTCATCCCGAAGTCCGTACCCAGAGGGCAGGAAACCGACTTTGTGGTAAAGGCGTTGGAGTTCTACAACCGCCATTTACAGCGGAACAAGGCTCACGAAAGGTAAGCCACACACCGAGGGCGAGGTCTGTCCGTTGGAGGATAGCCATATTTTTTTCGGCTTCCCCCTCTCCACACCTCACCCCCTTATACAGCCAGTAACTAACCGAGAAAAGAAAGTATTTAAGCCGTCCAGATGGGCGGCTTTTTCGGTCAGTAAATCAGCTTTTATCAAATCAACAATAACAGGAGGTAAGCGATGAAAATTCGTAAAATGTTTCAAAGAGCAGCCGCCCTTGCGTTGGCGGCAGTCACGGCTTTGTCCGTGATGCCTGCGACTACGGCGTTTGCCGCAGGCGACATCGGTACAATCAGCTTCACCCACACTTATGACAGCAGCGGGAACGCCATGCGGTACAATTCGAGTGCCAGTATCGGCGGCTATACCGCAGGCGGCACGGGCGAATACAAGTACCGTATGTATGTGGACGGCGAGGATGCGTTCTGTATCCAGCCGGGTGTCCCTCTGAAAACGGGGAACACGTTGAAAAAGGCATCTTCCGACACATGGAACGCCCTTTCCGCAAACCAGAAAAAGGCGGTGGGGCTTGCCCTGCTCTATGGGTATCAGGGAAACAAAAATAATTTATCTGGCAGCGATGATGAAAAGTGGCTTGCCACGCAGACCCTTGTGTGGGAGTTCGTTACGGGATGCCGTGAAGCCACAGGCTCATACCGCCAGACAAGCAGCACCGTGTACAGCCTGCACTTTGGTTCTCATTATCCAAACAGCGGAGCAAAGAAAGTCTATGACCAGATTGTTTCGCTGATGAGTAAGCACAATACCATTCCGAGCTTTATGTCAGGCGGGAAAGACGATATTACAAAGGAGCTTGTCTATAAAGACGGGAAATACAGTTTAACGCTGACAGATAAAA
>OHKC01000369.1_pt1 | contig 14054 bp, 10 predicted proteins | sample 1568761 | NCBI WGS metagenome assembly OHKC01 (sample SAMEA3879514, study PRJEB24766) | human gut metagenome | biome: human-associated habitat; feature: feces | place: USA | collected 1985/1987 | reverse complement strand
GTGAACGCATTGCTTTATCATTGTCAGGGCAGGCTTTCTTCAATAAACGGCGTCATTCGCCCTGGGATAGTCCATAGGATAGACAAAAATACAAGCGGTCTGCTGATCGTTGCCAAGACCGACAGCGCACATAACTTTCTTGCGGCTCAGATAAAAGAGCATAGCTTTACAAGAGAGTATGAAGCTGTACTCACAGGCGGTCGCCTAAAGACCCCTATCGGCACAGTTGACGCACCTATCGGCAGAAGCAAATATGACAGAAAGAAAATGTGCGTGACAGAGCAAAACTCCAAGCACGCAGTTACCCATTATGAGGTGCTGGAGGAGTTAGGTCAGTATTCGCTGGTGAAATTCCGCCTTGAAACAGGTCGAACCCACCAGATAAGAGTACATTCCGCCTATATCGGTCACCCTGTCTACGGCGACGATGTTTACGGCAAAGCTGTAAAGGGAATCGAGGGGCAGTGCCTCCACGCAAAGAAAATTGGTTTTATACACCCTGCGACCAAGGAATATATGGAGTTTGACAGCGAATTGCCCGATTATTTTCAGGCGGTGCTGAAAAAACTCAGAGCAGGGAATTGACCCACGGAAGTGATTTTATGTTTGAAGATATATCAAAAGTCCTGCTTATAACGGATATGGACGGAACTTTTCTCCCCGCAAGCAAGATACCTACCCCGAAAACTCTCGCCGCTGTCAAGCGTTTTGAAGAGGCTGGGGGCAGATTCTCTATCGCTACAGGCAGAGCCATTCAGGCGGCTAGACAGTATTTTGACATGGTGAATGTGAATTGTCCTATCATAATGTCAAACGGTGGAATGGTCTACGATATCCATACGAAAGAGCAGATATATAACGTCTTTCTGCCAAGCTTTGCGGCGGATATCGTCAAGGAGATACTTGTCGATAATCCTTATGTTGGCTGTGAAGTGCTTACTGTCAACGAGGTCTATGTGCCAAGCATGACCCCTATGGAAAAGCGCCATAACGAGATCTGTAAGCTCATTCCCGTTCAGTGTGCCGTTGACGAGATACCTGACAAGAACTGGTATAAGGTGCTTTTTGCAGTTGAGCCTGAGCGTATGGACGAGCTTATAAACTATGTGGCAAAAAAAGGCTACAAAGGAGTAGATTTTGTGCGTTCAAGTATCGAGTATTATGAGATACTTCCACAGAATATATCAAAAGGTACGGCTCTTGAGGAGCTGAGAAAAGCTTGTGGCATGGAGGATTTTACTTTCGTGGCAGCAGGCGACTATAATAATGATATTGAACTTCTTCAAGCGGCTGACGTGGCATATTGCCCGTCAAATGCGGCAGAGGAGGTCAAAAAGGTTGCGGATAAGGTCTTTGAGCAGTCCTGCGAGGAGGATTTTATTGCCGCAGTCATAGATGAAATTTTTGAAAAACTGAAGAAATAATATTTTTTTGGAGGTCAAAAGTATGGACGAAACATTAAAGAAACAGCTTGAGATCACAGCCTGCAAGGTTCGTCTTGGAATACTCGAGGGAGTATTCAACGCAAAGTCGGGTCATCCGGGCGGATCGCTCTCTATCGCAGATCTGCTCACTTATCTCTATTTTGCCAAGATGAACGTATATCCTGATAAGCCGGAAGAGCCTGAGAGAGATAGACTCGTGCTTTCAAAGGGTCACACAGCACCAGCACTCTATGCAACTCTTGCAGAAAAAGGCTTTTTTCCAAAGGAGGAGCTGAAGTCCCTCAGACATATCGGTGCAATGCTTCAGGGTCACCCTTGTATCTCTATCCCTGGCGTAGATATGTCCTCTGGATCCCTTGGACAGGGCATTTCTGTTGCCTGTGGTATGGCGCTTTCAGGAAAGCTCACAAGCGATACCTATAAGGTGTATACTATCCTTGGCGATGGTGAGATCGAAGAGGGTCAGGTATGGGAGGCTGCAATGTTTGCTGCTCATTATAAGCTTGATAACCTCGTTGCTGTTGTGGATAATAACGGACTTCAGATCGACGGAAAGATAGAGGACGTAATGTCGCCATATCCTATCGTTGACAAGTTTGCAGCATTTGGCTGGCACGTTATCACAGCCGACGCTCACGATTTTGACTCACTTGAAAAAGCATTCAACGAGGCAGAAACAGTATGCGGTCAGCCTTGCGTTATCGTAATGAAGAGTATCAAGGGCAAAGGCGTTTCATTTATGGAAAACAACGTTTCATGGCATGGTTCAGCACCTAACAAGGAGCAGTATGAGCAGGCTGTGGCAGAAATAAACGAACAGCTTAAAAGTCTGGAGGGTTAAGCAATGGCAGAATTGAAGAAGAAAGCTACAAGAGAAAGCTACGGCGAGGCTCTTGCAGAGCTTGGCGATAAGTATGATAACCTCTATGTTTTTGACGCAGACCTTGCTGCTGCAACAAAAACAGGTATATTCAAAAAGAAATTCCCTGACAGATTTTTTGACTGCGGTATCGCCGAGTCAAATATGATGGGCGTTGCAGCAGGTATGGCTGCAACAGGCAAGATACCATTTGCTTCTACATTTGCAATGTTCGCCGCAGGCAGAGCATTTGAGCAGGTAAGAAACTCTATCGGTTATCCTCACCTCAACGTGAAGATAGGTGCAACACACGCAGGTATCTCTGTAGGCGAAGACGGTGCAACACACCAGTGCAACGAGGATATCGCTCTTATGAGAACTATCCCTGGCATGGTGGTAATAAACCCTGCCGACGACGTTGAAGCAAAGGCTGCCGTTGAAGCCGCTATCCTCCATGAAGGTCCGGTTTATCTCCGTTTCGGCAGACTTGCCACACCTGTTTTCAACGACCCTGAAACATATAAGTTTGAGCTTGGCAAGGGCGTTAAGCTCCGTGACGGCAAGGATATAGCTATCGTTGCAACAGGTCTTATGGTTTATGAGGCTATCGAGGCTGCAAAAACACTGGCAGCCGAGGGTATCGAAGCAACAGCTATCAAGCCAATCGACGAGGATATCATCGTTGAAGCCGCAAAGAACACAGGACTTCTTCTCACAGTTGAGGAGCATAGCGTTATCGGTGGACTTGGCTCAGCCGTTGCAGACGTTCTTGCAGCAAGACACCCTGCAAAGCTTGTTAAGATCGGCGTTAATGACGAGTTCGGTCACTCAGGCCCGGCAGTAGATCTGCTCAAGGAGTACGGTCTGTGCGCAGACAATATCGTTGCAAAGGCAAGAGATGCTGTTAAGGCAAAGTAATAAAAGCAAACGGACGGATATCTTCCGTCCGTTTTTTTGTACACAAAAAAAGACACGCTTATGATCTCGTAAACGTGTCTTTTCTTATGCTTTTACAGTGCCTGCATGAGTGTCGATAATGTTGTTTATACATATGTAAAGATAAGGCTTAAGCTCGCCAATGTCCACAGGCTCGTTGTAAAGTATGGACGAGTAGCAGGTTGAGCTTACAAGCTCAACTATCATGAATATCATGACCTCAGGCTGAACAATATCATATGGAGCGTCAGCAAGCATAGCGTCATAAATGTTGCGGAAGTCGATGTCATCGTCCTTTATAGGCGACGTAAGAGCGTGCTTTAAAACGCCCCAGCTAAGATTCTTTGCAATAAAAGTCAAAAGCGACTTGTTCTCGTTTAGCTGGTTGATGATGTTGTCAACAATAAAAATAATTCGTTCGTTAAAGGTAAGCTTCTTGCCGCTCGCATTTAATGCCTCGATAGCGTTTCTGAAAAGCTGTGACGACTTGTGAGAAACAAGCTTGTTTCTTATGTCATATTTGTCCTTGAAATAAAGATAAAACGTCCCTTTCGCTACGCCAGCGTTGTTCACGATGTCTGAAATGGAGGTCTTGCTCACTCCCTTGGTGGTAAAAAGACTAAAAGCCGTGTTAAGCAGAGAGTCCTCCTTTACCTTTTTATTGGTATCAAGCTTGCCCATTTTAACACGTCCTTCCTTATTATAATATATACAATTTGTATGCCACACATACACAGGTTTACTATGGCTGACCCTGTATTTATTATAATACAAATTCTTGTTAAAGTCAACGGAGCAAAATGACCAATAGTCAGTTATGACCGTCGGTCATTTTGTGCAACTCTACAAAAAGAATGACTAATGGTCATTTTACTATTGACTGTTGGTCATTTTCGTTGTATACTATGAATTGTAAGAGACCGAAAGGTCAAAAACTATGTGAAGGGAATGACATTTGATGCAGAAATTTGGCAGAGGAGTTGTAAAGCTCCGAGTACCGATACTCATAGTCAGCGTTCTGCTGCTGATACCGTCAATATTCGGTTTTCTCAGCACGAGAATAAACTATGATATTCTTTCATACCTCCCGTCAGACATTGAAACCATGAAAGGTCAGGATATAATGCTTGACGGCATGGATGATAAGGACGTTGAAAAGGTCAAGGAGAAGATCGAAAAGGTAGACCACGTTTGCGATGTTCTCTGGTATGACACCTTGGCAGACGTTTCACTTCCAAAGGAAGTTCTTCCTGATGATATTTACGATTTCTTCAACACAGATAACTCCACAATGATGGCTGTCTTTTTTGACGAAGCGACCTCCGCTGACGGCTCACTTGAAGCTGTCAAGGAGATAAGAAGCATCGCCGGTGAACAGTGTTTCGTAAGCGGTATGTCGTCGGTAGTTGAGGATATCAAGGATCTGACAATGCAGGAAGCTCCGATGTATGTTGTTATCGCAGTAATACTTACAAGTATCATACTTGCACTTACAATGGATTCGTTCCTTATTCCACTGTTCTTTATGCTCAGCGTGGGCATGGCGATAGTCTATAACATGGGAACGAACTTCATACAAGGCGAGATATCGTTCATCACCGAAGCTCTTGCAGCCGTGCTTCAGCTTGCGGTAACGATAGACTACTCGATCTTCCTGTGGCACAGCTACAAAGAGGAGAAAGAAAAGCACCCTGGTGACAACAAAGAGGCTATGGCAGTTGCCATCGGCAAAACTATCACCTCAGTTGTTTCAAGCTCCATAACAACAGTTGCAGGCTTCCTTGCACTTTGCTTCATGAGCTACGAGCTTGGCATGGACATGGGTATCGTAATGGCAAAGGGCGTTGTTATTGGCGTTATCTGCTGCATAACAGTTCTCCCGTCAATGATACTTGTCTTCGATAAGGCACTTGAAAAAACAATTCACAAAGACCTTGTTCCAAGCCTTGAAAAGCCTTCAAAGTTCATTATCAAGCATCATGCAGCATTTATCGTACTCTTTATAGTTGTACTTATCCCTGCCATATATGGTCAGATAAACACCAATGTCTACTATAACCTGACAGATACTCTTCCAAAGGATCTCAACAGTGTTATCGCAAACACAAAGCTAGATGAGGAATACAACATGGCAACGACCCATATGCTCCTGGTTGACGCTGATATGAAGCCAAAGGAAGTAAACTCTATGCTCGACGAAATGGGCAAGGTTGATGGTGTAAGCTTCTCAATGTCACTGGATACTCTTATCGGTCCGTCTATCCCTCGTGAGATAGTTCCTGATTCAGTAACAAAGATACTCAAGAGCGACAAATGGCAGCTTATGCTAATAGGTTCTGAATATAAGGTAGCTTCTGATGAAGAGAATGCCCAGATAGATGAGCTTAGCAAGATACTTAAATCCTACGATAAGGACGGAATGCTTATCGGTGAGGCGGCGGCAACAAAAGACCTTATCGACATAACAGATCATGACTTCAAGGTAGTAAATATAGTTTCTATCGCCGCTATCTTTATCATCATTCTTATTGCACTGCGTTCAGTTTCACTGCCTATTATTCTGGTAGCCGTTATCGAATTTGCTATCACAGTAAACATGGGTGTTCCGTGCTTTACGAATACCACCATACCGTTCATAGCGTCGGTAGTAATCGGTACTATCCAGCTTGGTGCAACAGTTGACTACGCTATCCTTATGACAACAAGATATAAGACCGAGCGTAACGCAGGCAAAGATAAGCACGAAGCTGTCACTATCGCACTCAGCACTTCAATGAAGTCTATCATGGTCAGCGCACTTGGCTTCTTCGCTTCAACATTCGGCGTTGGCGTATATTCAAGCGTAGATATGATCTCACAGCTTTGTACGCTCATGTCAAGAGGTGCAATAATCAGTATGATAACTGTTATCTGCATACTTCCTTCAATGCTTATGCTGTTCGATAAGGTAATAATCAATACAACAATGGGCATGAAGAAAAAAGAAAATAAGCTTTATAAGCTTCCTGAAATAAACTAATTCGTAAAGGAGATATAGTTATGAAAAAGTATTCAAGAGTTCTTGCAGGCATACTTGCCGTACTTCTTTCCGCAGGCTGCACAGGTCTTTATGCAGCAGCTCAGTCAGACAGCTCTTCCGCTGCCGACAGCACTGCCTCAACAACAAAGAGCGAATCAGATAAAAAAGATACAAAAGATACAAAGAAAGCTGATAAGTCTGACAGTGATACAGAAAAGCAGGCTAAGGAAGAAACAGTTTATGTTATCACTGACGCTTCCGGCAACAAGACAAAAACAGTCGTTTCCAACTGGCTGAAAAATCCACAGGGCGTAAAGAAGCTGGAGGACGTTTCCGACCTGACAGATATCGAGAATGTTAAAACAGACGAGGGCTTTACAGCCAATGGTGATAAGCTCACATGGGATACCGAGGGCGGAGATATCTACTATAAGGGCTATACCGATAAGGCACTCCCGGTTGATGTAAAGGTAACATATACCCTTGACGGCAAGGAGATAAAGCCTGAGGACCTCGCAGGCAAGAGCGGTAAGCTTACAGTAAGATATGACTATACGAACAACGATAAGAAAACTGTCAAGATAAACGGCAAGAAAACAGATATCTATGTTCCATACCTTATGGCAACAACAGCTATCCTTGATACTAACGTTTATTCAAACGTTGAAGTAACAAATGGCAAGCTCATTTCAGACGGAAGCAGACAGATACTTATAGGCGTTGCAATGCCTGGCCTTACAAAGAGCCTTGATCTTCAGGATAACGAAGATATCGAGATACCGGAGTACGTTGAGTTCACAGCAGACGTAAAGGACTTCGAGTCAACAACTGCTCTCACAGTCGCAACATCTGACATCTTCTCAAAGCTTGACCTTAGCGATATCGGTGATGCTGACGATCTTCAGGATAAGCTTGATGAGCTTTCTGATGCTACAGACGAGCTTGTAGACGGCACAGCGGAGCTTTATGCAGGCATCAAGAAGCTGTCCGATTCCTCAGGAACACTTATCACAGGTATCGACAAGCTTTATTCAGGCTCTAAGTCACTTGACGATGGTGCAAAGACACTTAACAGCGGTGCAACAAAGCTTCGTGACGGAGCAAAGACCCTTGATTCTTCAACAGGTGAGCTTATGAGAGGTATCTCCACAGCTCATAGTGGTTCAACAGCCCTCCTCGGTGGTTTTGATCAGGTAAACAGTGGTATGTCAACCTTGAAGAATGGCTCATCATCACTTTCAAGCGGACTTTCACAGGTATCCTCAGGCGCACAGCAGGTAAATAACGGTGCTGCAAGCCTTGCCGCAGGCACAAATAAGCTTGTTACAGGTGTAGGCGACCTCCAGACAGGCTCTAAAAACCTTGCCGCAGGCACAAAGCAGACCTATGACGGTTCAACTGCACTGAAAAAAGGCGTTGCAACACTTAATGCAGGCGTTTCCACACTCTATGAAAAGGCGCAGTCACTCCCTGCAAGCGTTGAACTTCTTTCAAATGGCATAACAAAGGTAGATAACGCACTTACACAGTCTATCGCATACGACCAGCAGGTACTCGCAGGACTTGAGCAACTTCTCGGCAATTACGAAGAAGGCTCAGCAGAGTATACGAGCATAAGCAATATGATAGCAGCCGTAAATGGCTCTATCCAGTATCAGCAGGGCGCACAGAGCGGCCTTGGCGATGTTTCAACAGGTGTCGGCACAATGGCTACCGAGGGCAAACAGCTTGTTGACGGCGTAACTCAGATATACAATGGTCTTAACGATAAGAAGAAAGGTCTTGTCGCAGGCGTTGATAATTTGAATACAGGACTTAAAACAGTAAACGAGGGTGCTTCTGCACTTAAAACCGGTATCGGCACACTTGCTAAGTCCAGCAAGGATCTTAACAATGGTGCAGCTACACTCTCCGCAGGCACAAAGAACCTCTCCGCAGGAGTTAACTCAGCACAGGCAGGCGCAAGCAAGCTTGATAAGGGCGTTGACAGCCTGAACTCAGGCGTATCAAAGCTTTCAAACGGTGCAAAAACTCTTGACAGCGGTCTTGGTCAGCTTGACAACGGCAGCAAGCAGCTAAAAGACGGTACTGCAACACTCTATTCATCACTTGTAGAGCTTGCACAGGGTACAACAACACTTTCAAGCGGCAGTGCAGAGCTGTTCAGCGGTATCGGTCAGCTCAAAGACGGCAGCTCACAGCTTTCATCTGGTGTTAAGAAACTTGAAAGCGGTGCAAAGACCCTTAAAGACGGCATGGCTAAGTATAAGGACGAGGGCATCGGCAAGCTCCTTGACATCTACAACAACGACCTCAAGGGACTTATCGACAGACTTGACGCTCTCAAGACAGCAGCCGAGGATTCAACAACATTCTCAGGCGCAGCCGATGGCGTTGAAAGCTCAGTTAAGTATATTTACGAAACTGCGGCTATTGAAAAAGCAGACGAGTAATTTTTACTTCCCACACATAGCAAAGACCCCCTTGGACAGAAATGTCCGAGGGGGTCTTTGTATTTATAAACGTATTATCTGTACAAAAAAAACGGACGGAATCTCTCCGCCCGTTTTATATATCCTACTGTCTTAGATAAACACCGTTTTCTTCGATGTAGTCCTCCATGTCCTGCTTGTATTCAAGATCAAGAGAATCTTTAGGAAGTGCCTTGAGTGCTTTCTGACCAATGTCTTTTCTGAAATGCTCTCCCTCGAATTTTATCTTGGAAATAGCCTCGTAAGACTTGTCCAGTGCGCCCTGAAGCGTGTAAGCATTGCAGGTAACACCCAGAACACGTCCACCGTTTGTGTAGAATTTGCCGTCCTCATACTTAGTGCCTGCGTGATAAATAAACGCTCCGTCTACCTGACCCTTGTCGTCCATACCGAACATCTCGATACCCTTTTTGTACTTAACAGGATATCCTCCGCTGGCCATAACAACACAAGTGCAGTAACCCGACTTCCAACCGATCTTGACATCAGCCAGCCTGTGTTCATAAATAGCCTCAAATATCTCGCAAAGATCACCCTCCAGCATAGGAAGAACTACCTGCGTTTCAGGGTCGCCAAAACGGCAGTTGTATTCAATTACCTTTGGACCATTAGGGGTGAGCATAAGGCCGAAATACAAACAGCCCTCAAAAGTCCTGCCCTCAGCGTTCATTGCATTGATAGTCGGCAGGAAGATCTTCTCCATGCACTCTTTGGCAATGTCCTCAGTGTAGTAAGGGTTAGGTGCAACAGTACCCATTCCGCCTGTGTTCAGACCCTTGTCGCCGTCCAACGCTCTCTTGTGATCCATTGAAGAGATCATAGGAACAACAGTCTTGCCGTCAGTGAATGAAAGCACAGAAACCTCAGGACCTGTGAGATATTCCTCCACAACGATAGTGGAGCTGCTCTCACCGAACTGCTTGTCGTCTATCATGGAGTGTATAGCCTCCACAGCCTCTTTCTCATTCTCCGCCAGAATAACGCCCTTGCCAAGTGCAAGTCCGTCAGCCTTTATAACAGCAGGGTATGTGTTCTGTTCCTTGACATATTTTATGGCGTCCTCACTGTTTGTGAACACCTCGTATTTGGCTGTAGGAATATTGTATTTCTTCATAAGATCCTTAGAAAAGACCTTTGAACCCTCAATTATAGCCGCATTTTTCTTAGGGCCAAAGGTCTTGAAACCCTCAGCCTGCAAAGCGTCTACCATTCCAAGTACAAGCGGATCGTCAGGTGCAACAGCCACCATGTCTACTTTAAGCTTCTTTGCCAGAGCCACAACGCCCTCGATATCTGTTGCCGCAACATCAAAACATTCTGCATAGCGTGAAATGCCACCGTTTCCAGGTGTGCAGTAAAGCTTTCCTACCTTAGGGGACTCCGCAAGCTTCATAACGATAGCGTGTTCACGTCCGCCTCCGCCAACAACTAATATGTCCATTTTCAGACCTCCTCAGTGTGTTTTTCCAATTATAACAATACCGCACACCTATGCTGTGCGGTATCGTCATTTATTAATTTCGTATATTATTACTTAAGCTCAAAGCTGTCAAGAACTGTCTTGAACTCGTCAGAAAGCTTGCTGTAAGCGTTCTCGCTTGCACCATATGTGATAACAACAAGGTTGCCGTTGTCAGAAGTGATTATCTGATTGAGCAGTACCTTCTGAGAACCGACCTCGCCTGTTACGTCAACAATGTAAGCGTCCTTGCCTGCAAACTTATCTTCCTTGTCGTTTGTAACAGTGTAGCCGTCCATGGAATTATATGTTTGCTTGATCTGGTCAGCATAATCACTTGCTGTAAGACCATTGAGCAGATCGTTTGACATTGAGATAACGTTGATAGAAGCAGACTCAAGCTCAGCGTCATCGCCTGCGTCAGCGTATGTGAACATTACGTCAACACCAGCGGACTCCTGCATTGCCCACTTCTTTGAGTCGATCTTGAAAGTATAAAGATCGCTTGTGTAAACGTCATTCTCATATGTGCCTTTAGCCTCGTCGCCAGTGCTTGTTGTGTCGTCAGCAGAAGTTGTTGTGTCAGCAGCTGACTCCTCAGGTGCAGCAGTTGTAGTTGTTGTGTCAGCCTTAGACTCGACAGCAGGTGCGGCTGTAGTTGTAGTAGTTGTTGCAGCCTCAGCCTTTGACTCACTGCTTGAATCGCTTGACTCTGAGCAGCCTGTAACTGCGAATACCATTGACAGTGCCATGAGTGATGCAAGTAACTTTTTCATAATAAATTTCTCCTTTTTTTCTTGACCTTTATTGTTTTGCATTAATGCACAAAAATTAGTGATGGAACAATCTTATTCCAGTGAATGCCATTGCCATGTTGTACTTGTTGCAAGTCATGATAACATGATCGTCCCTGATAGATCCGCCCGGCTCGGCAATGTAAGCCACACCGCTCTTTTTAGCTCTCTCGATGTTGTCACCGAATGGGAAGAAAGCGTCAGAACCAAGGCAAACGCCTGTGTTCTTAGCAAGCCATTCCTTCTTTTCAGCCTCAGTGAGCACCTCAGGCTTTACCTTGAATGTGTTCTGCCATACGCCCTCAGCCAGTACATCATCATGCTCGTCAGAAATGTAAACGTCGATAGCGTTATCTCTGTCAGGACGTCTTATGTTGTCAACGAACTGAAGTCCCAGAACCTTTGGGTGCTGTCTGAGCCACCAGATGTCAGCCTTGTTTCCTGCCAGTCTTGTGCAGTGTATTCTTGACTGCTGACCTGCACCGATACCGATAGCCTGACCGTCCTTTACATAGCAAACGCTGTTAGACTGTGTGTATTTAAGTGTGATAAGTGAGATAACAAGATCAGTTTTCTTGTCCTCAGGAATCTCCTTGTTGTCTGTCACGATATTTGTGAGCATATCGTTGTCTATTTTCAGCTCGTTTCGACCCTGTTCAAAAGTTACGCCGAAAACCTGCTTTCTCTCAATAGGTGCAGGAACATAGTTCTCATCTATCTTGATGATGTTGTATGTACCCTTTCTCTTTGACTTGAGTATCTCAAGAGCCTCGTCAGTGTAGCCCGGTGCAATGATACCGTCAGAAACCTCTCTCTGGATCATCTTTGCAGTGCAAGCGTCACACTCGTCAGAAAGTGCGATAAAATCGCCGTATGATGACATTCTGTCAGCACCTCTTGCTCTTGCATAAGCGCTTGCAAGTGGAGTAAGCTCGCCCAGATCGTCAACAAAATATATCTTCTTTTCGACCTCGCTCAAAGGCTTGCCGATAGCAGCGCCCGCAGGTGAAACGTGCTTGAAAGAAGTTGCCGCACACATATCTGTTGCCTTTTTAAGCTCTCTTACCAACTGCCAGCCGTTGAATGCGTCAAGCAGATTGATGTAACCTGGCTTGCCGTTGAGTACCTCGATAGGGAGATCCTTGCCATCCTCCATAAATACTCTTGACGGCTTCTGATTAGGGTTGCAGCCGTATTTCAAAAGCATTTCATTTGCCATAATTTTTACCTCCGTTTATTTAACCTTTTCACTCCGCAGATATTACTTGCTGTACTTATTAACGATCTTAGAAACAGCCTTGCCGCTTGCGATATCAATGTATCTTACAAACAGCGATACCTTGTTGTCCTCGTTGAGCGCTTCCCAAAGCTTGCCGGTGAACTCTTCGATATCGTTAGGTATCTCCACCTTCTTAGGCTCGCCCTCAAAGCTTGGCAGAGGATTGCCGTCACCCATATAAGTGTGGATAAAATGACCCACGCCGTCAAGAGGATCAGTGTATGTGTAAGTAAATCTCTCGCAGCAGTCAGGGTTGCCGTCAGCGGACTTGAGTATGCTCATAGCATAATTATATGCGCCGTTCTCAACGTGCATGATACCTGAAATACGAGGAGTGTAGTTTGGAGCGTCGTCCTCATACTCTCTCGTCCTCAGTGACTGCTCAAAAGTCTGCTGCTTGTCCATAAGCTCGTAGATAGTGTCCGTCTGATCGCCGTTTGTAACGATAGTCTTGTTTCCAAGCACACGAACAGGGGAGTATATAATAAGGTGTGGGTCAGAAAGCTTGCTAGGGTCAGCAGCTTCTGTCTTGATGCCGTCCTCAGTTTCCGTGAAAACTCTGTTTCTGGAATTAACACTTCTGCCCATGATAAAATAAGCCGTTACCGCACTCTTTCCGTCAGCAGACTTGCCTATAACTATTCCTCTGCCCGGATATGAGTTGCTTTTAAGCTCGTCATAAATATTAAGGGTCTTCATATCTTGTCCTCCATAATTTTTCTCAGTCTTTAAGGTCAACGTAAGCCTTGCCGTCCTTAATGCTTATCCTGTCCTCGCAGAACAGCGAAACCGCCTTAGGCAAAAGCTTCCATTCAACGTTTTCCATTATCTTCTTCTGTAAACTCTCAGGCGTTTCGTCATTTGCAACATCTACAGCACCCTGCAAAATAATAGCACCAGCGTCAGCCTTTTCGTTTACAAAATGTATAGTCGCACCCGATACCTTTACACCGTATTCCAAAGCCTTTTCGTGAACTCTAAGTCCGTAAAAACCCTCGCCGCAGAATGACGGTATCAGCGCAGGGTGAACGTTTATTATCCTGTAAGTATAAGCCTTTGTAACGCATTCGTCAAGAATGACCATAAATCCGGCCAGCACCACAAGGTCAGCACATTGTCTGTTCAGCTCCGCCAGTATAGCCTCGCTGTAACTCTTGCTGTCAGCATATTCCTTTCTCGGAATAACGACAGTGCCGATACCTGCATTTTTCGCCCTCTCCAGAGCATAAGCACCCTCCTTCGAGGATATAACGCAGGTTATCTTGCCGTTTTTTATAATGCCGCTTTTTTCAGCGTCAATAAGCGCCTGTAGGTTTGTTCCGCCGCCCGAAACAAGAACGCATATCTTCTTCATATCTCTTTACCCTTAGCAGATGATAACGCCCATGTCAGAGTCAACAAGTTCGCCCAGAACGTAAGCTTCTTCGCCTGCCGCCTTGATAGCTTCGATAGCCTTGTCAGCGTCAGCCTTGTCAACAACAACTGTCATACCAACGCCCATGTTGAATGTGTTGAACATATCTCTCTCAGGAATGTTTCCTGTCTTTGCGATAACGTCGAAAATAGGAAGCACCTGAACGTCGCTTCTTGCAATCTTTACAGACAGTCCGTCAGGAAGTGAACGTGGAATGTTCTCATAGAATCCGCCGCCTGTGATGTGAGATATAGCCTTTACCTTAACAGAATCAAGCAGGCTCATAACAGCCTTTACATATATCTTTGTAGGTGTGAGAAGTGTCTCGCCAAGTGTCTTGCCAAGCTCGTCATAGTG
>OHKC01000366.1_pt1 | contig 14189 bp, 10 predicted proteins | sample 1568761 | NCBI WGS metagenome assembly OHKC01 (sample SAMEA3879514, study PRJEB24766) | human gut metagenome | biome: human-associated habitat; feature: feces | place: USA | collected 1985/1987 | reverse complement strand
TATGCTTTGGTGCAAGAGCTTGCGGCCGAATTCAAGAAACGAAATGGTTCGTTGAATTGTGGCGAACTGCTTGGTTTAAAGAAGAAAGCACCGGTGTCGTCCGAGCCGGAAGCCCGGACAGAACAGTATTATGCCAAAAGACCTTGTTCGAAAATGGTAGAGGAGGCAGCCAGAATTTGGGCAGAATATCTCGAAAAAGAGAAGAAATAGTCTTCAAATTGATGTTTTCATTACAAAAAAGAGAAAAAAGTTACTAATAATCTGTTATATAACATAATTATAACTATATTTGCAGTCGAAATAAAACCTGAATTGTTCGGGTTTTAACTCATGTCTAACTTAAATTTCTAAAGCAAATGTTGAAAGAAAAAGCAGGTGAAATTGCAGGTAAAATCTGGAATGCACTGAATGGAACAGAAGGACTGACTGCCAAGCAGATTAAGAAGGCAACTAAATTGGTGGATAAAGATTTGTTCCTTGGCCTCGGATGGCTGTTGAGAGAAGATAAGATCTCTACTCAGGAAATCGAAGGTGAACTCTTCGTTACATTGAACTAAGGAGTGAATTACTTCCCCAATAAAAAAATGCGTTGATACATTATGATATGTTATCAGCGCATTTTTTTATGTTCTGGCATTTGTGTATATTTGCGCACCAAATTAAATTAAGATAATAGTATCAGATGGATAAAATCAGAAATTTTTGCATCATTGCTCATATTGACCATGGTAAATCAACATTGGCGGACCGTTTGTTGGAGTTCACTAATACCATTCAGGTGACAGAAGGGCAGATGCTTGATGATATGGACTTGGAAAAGGAGAGGGGGATTACGATTAAAAGTCATGCCATACAGATGGAGTACACTTATAAGGGGGAGAAGTATATTCTGAACCTGATCGATACTCCGGGGCATGTTGACTTTTCATACGAAGTATCCCGCTCGATAGCTGCCTGCGAAGGTGCGTTACTCATTGTGGATGCGTCGCAAGGAGTCCAGGCACAGACCATCTCGAATCTTTATATGGCTATTGAGCACGATCTTGAAATCATTCCGATCATTAACAAGTGCGACATGGCAAGTGCCATGCCCGAAGAGGTGGAAGACGAGATCGTAGAGCTGCTGGGATGTAAGCGGGATGAAATTATCCGTGCGTCCGGTAAGACCGGTATGGGTGTGGAAGAGATACTGGCAGCGGTCATCGAGCGTATACCTCATCCTCAAGGTGATGAAAGTGCGCCGTTGCAAGCTTTGATATTCGACTCCGTATTCAACTCATTCCGTGGAATCATCGCTTATTTTAAGATAACGAACGGAGTCATCCGTGCTGGTGATAAGGTTAAGTTCTTCAATACCGGAAAAGAGTATGTTGCAGACGAAATCGGAGTGTTGAAGATGGAAATGGTTCCACGCAAGGAACTCCGGACGGGAGATGTAGGCTATATCATTTCGGGAATTAAGACTTCGAAAGAGGTGAAAGTGGGAGATACGATCACTCACGTAGCCCGCCCTTGCGATAAAGCGATTGCGGGATTCGAAGAGGTGAAGCCGATGGTGTTTGCCGGGGTTTATCCTATCGAGGCGGAAGATTACGAGAACCTCCGCGCTTCGCTGGAGAAACTTCAGCTGAATGATGCCTCGCTGACTTTCCAGCCGGAGTCTTCACTGGCTCTGGGCTTCGGATTCCGTTGCGGTTTTCTGGGATTGCTTCACATGGAGATTGTTCAGGAACGTCTGGACCGCGAGTTTGATATGAATGTGATTACGACCGTGCCCAACGTGTCGTACATGGTGTATGACAAGCAGGGACATGCCAACGAGGTGCATAATCCCGGCGGTATGCCCGATCCGACGCTGATTGACCACATCGAGGAACCTTTCATTGATGCCACGATCATTACCGCCACCGATTACATCGGCCCTATCATGACACTGTGTCTGGGCAAGCGCGGCGAACTGGTGCGGCAGAATTATGTGTCGGGCAACCGGGTGGAGATTCACTACAAGATGCCGCTGGGTGAAATCGTGATTGACTTTTATGACAAGCTGAAGAGTATCTCGAAAGGATATGCTTCCTTTGACTACCATCAGTCGGGTTTCCGCCCTTCCAAACTGGTGAAGCTGGATATCTTGTTGAACGGTGAGCCGGTGGATGCGCTTTCTACCCTGACACATGTGGACAATGCCTATAACCTGGGCAAGCGTATGTGTGAGAAACTGAAAGAGCTGATTCCGCGCCAGCAGTTTGATATTGCCATTCAGGCAGCTATCGGGGCGAAGATTATCTCAAGGGAAACCATCAAGGCGGTGCGCAAGGATGTGACCGCGAAGTGTTATGGCGGTGACGTGAGCCGTAAGCGTAAATTGTTGGAAAAACAAAAAAGAGGTAAGAAACGAATGAAACAGATCGGTAATGTGGAAGTACCGCAAAAGGCGTTCCTGGCCGTTCTGAAGCTGGATTAATTCAAGAATAAACAAGCTCTGGGGAGCAAACAATAAGCGGGCTCTTTCTGTTAGTTGAAATTAAAAAGTCAATAACAGGAAGGGCTTGTGTTTTGATGGCAATTTATCACAAACTCTTAAATTCAATTGATATGGAAAAACTGAAAATTCTGAACTTGAACTTTTCCTTCCAGCGGGCGGCGCACTATCATATTAATGGAGGGATGTTGCTGATGGGGGTAGTCTTGCTGGCTATGTTCCTGGCCAATTCTCCGTGGGGGGATATTTATGCCTCCTTTTGGAATTACGAGGTGCATCTTCAGATAGGAGAATTTAATTTCTTCAGTCATAACGGGCATCACATGACCTTGATGACTTTTATCAACGATGCTTTGATGGCTGTCTTTTTCTTCAGTGTGGGGCTGGAGATAAAGCGTGAGATACTGGTGGGCGAGTTGTCCAGTTTCCGGCAGGCGCTTTTGCCCATCGTGGCGGCGTGCGGCGGTATGCTGGTTCCGGTGCTGATCTATTATTTCATGACGGCGGGAACTCCGGCCCAAAGTGGTCTGGCCATACCGATGGCTACGGATATCGCCTTTTCGCTGGGAGTGCTCAGCCTGTTCGGCAAGCGGGTTCCGCTGAGCTTGAAAGTCTTTCTGACCGCTTTCGCTGTGGTCGATGATATCGGCGGCATTCTGGTCATCGCCCTTTTTTACACCTCTCATCTGTCAGTGAACTACCTGATTGCTTCGGCGGGTATCCTGCTGATACTTTGCGGCGGGAATTTCTTCCGGGTGCACAACCGTTGGTTTTATATTTTCTGGGGAGTGATTATGTGGTATCTGTTTTTGCAGAGCGGCATCCACGCTACCATTGCGGGAGTTGTCGCAGCCTTCACGGTTCCCGCCACTCCTCATTACAAGATAGGTAAGTACATTAACCGCATCCGCGAGAACATTGCTGTCTTTCCTGCCAGTGACAAGGAAAGTGTTGTGTTAAGCAAGATGCAGATCAATGTGCTGAAAAGCATCGAGTCTTCCTCGGACCGTGTCATCTCTCCCTTGCAGTCATTGGAAGACAGTCTGCATGGAATGGTGAATTATATTATTCTTCCCTTGTTCGCCTTTGCCAATGCGGGTGTCTCGCTCACGGCGGATCATGGCGGTCTGGAAGTGGGGATGGCTACCTGGGCGGTGCTGGCGGGATTGCTGGCGGGTAAGTTTGCCGGCATTTATTTCTTTACCTGGCTGGTGATAAAGATGGGGTTCGCCGGACTGCTGAAAGGCATGACCTGGGTGAACCTGACAGGTGTCTGTCTTTTGGGAGGTATCGGTTTTACGGTTTCTTTGTTCATAGCCAACCTCTCTTTCGGGGATTCGCCGGTGTTGCTGACGCAGGCAAAGATGGGTGTCATACTGGGAACGGTGCTGGCGGGTGTGCTGGCGTATCTGGTCTTGCAGTTCGCCTTGCCTAAACAGCCTGCACAGGAATAAAATTACAGATAGGGCAGTACGGCAGTGAAACGGCTGCCCTTGTTCACCTCGGATTGCACATCGATGTGTCCGTTCATTTTTTCTACAATGACCTTGCTGATGGCGAGTCCCAGCCCTACACCCTGTACAAACTCATTCCGCTTGTAGAACCGCTCGAATATCATTTGTAATTCTTCTTTAGGGATTCCCGCACCGGTATCTTCTACGAAGATATGGATTTCCTTTTTCTCTTTGTCGCAGAAATAACCCAGTTTGATGTGTCCTTGGGAGGTGAACTTCTTGGCGTTTCCCAAAAAGTTGGTGATGACTTGGGTGAGGCGCATACGGTCTATGTGTATGGTCACATCCTCGTCGGGAAATTCTTTGATGAATTCCACTGGAGGGAGAATAATTACCTGATGGGTCTGATAGACCGTTTCGGCGAAATGATGCGCGCTGCAATCCTCGCAATGAAAGGACATATTGCCGGATTCTATACGGGATAGTTCCAGCACATCATTGACCAGCTTCAACAAGAGTCTGGTATTGTTGTCTATGATGGAGGCAAACTCTTTTTTCTCTTCTTCCGAGATGTTTTTCTCGGTAGTGAGCAGGTTGGAGAATCCCACGATGGCATTAAGCGGAGTACGGATTTCATGGCTCATGTTGGCCAGGAAGGATTGTTTCAGTTCCGCCTGTTCCGCCAGTTTGCGGGCGCGTATCAGTTCTTCTTCCTTGTCTTTGATCTCCTGAATGTTTACCAGAAGTCCGGTGATGATAGGATTTTGTTCATTATTCTGCAACACGCTGTATCTGAATTCCCACCATTGGTAACCGGTGTCGTTGAATTGGCAACGGTATTGGGCTGTTCTTCGTTGCCGGTGTAGTATGTTGGATACGTTTTTTCTGAACCGGGCTTGTTCGTCGGGGTGTACATAATGGGCTATTTCCTCTATTCCCAACAGGTTTTGGGAACGGTTGGTCAGTTCGCAGAAAGCTTGGTCGAGCACGGCGGTCTTTCCGTCGAAACACCACGCGTAGGTATTCCCTCCTTCCAGTGCAAGCGTTAATGCTTCGTGTTTGAGCCTGAGGTTGCGCAAGGCTTCTTTTTTGCGTCCTTTTTCCAGTGTATAGATATAAATAAGGTAGGCTATCCCCAAAAGGAGTGTGAAGACCAGGAGGCTTTCAAGAATCAGGATGGGGGTTGCGTATTTTTCCCTCCACGGCCTGTACATGATGGTATATTCCGGTGGAATGCTTTCAAGGGGGATCTGGTATCTCTTCATGGCCTGCCAGTTGACCAGGTACTGTTTGGCGATTTGTTTTACCGCCGGGACGGGTATCTTTCCTTGCAGTCTTTCTTTGATGCCGGCGGTCATGTCGCTTAGCTGTGTTTCGATGGGGGCGAAATAACCTCCCAGCATGTATTCCTTTATCCCGAATCCTTCGTTGATGGTTTCGAATCCGGGATTGTCGAACAGGCTGCCGATGCGCAGGGTGGTATAGTCCCGTTTGGTATACAGGAACAGGGAGTATTGGAAGACTCCGCTGGACAGCCACATCAGGTCGCGGGCAGCTACGGAATCACTGGACAGGCGGACTACGACGGTGGAGTCCAATTGGTTGTATTCGTTCAGCTTTTCGTACAGGGATTCATATTCGGTATCATCTTTGTCACTGATGGGGATATTCAGCTTGTCGGGCCGGGCCTCTTGTCTTTTCCATTGGTGGAGGGTGATTTCCGATCCTTTGCATTGTTCGCTCAGGTCTTTCCAGATAAGGCGGTCAAGCACGGTCCGCCCGTTCAGGATGTGGATGCGGACTTTGCCCATGATACGTTCTATCATCCGGCAGGTGGTGAGGTAATCGGGTTTGTCTATGTAGCCCGTAATGTTGGGATATTGTGCCAGCAACTCTTGGTTGGGATAATTCACTCCGCTGAATACGACGGGAACCTGCCTGACATACGGGTTTCCGCAAGCCATGACAGAGTAGGTTGCCTGATCATCGAGCACGGCAATCAAATCTCCTCCCCATGAGCGGATGGAATCTGCAAACTCGGAAATCCGTCGCTCTTCTTCTACGGATTCGTATTTCTCGCAATCCAGATAAAAGGTGCGCAGCTGGAAGTCTATTTGCTGGTCTTTCAGTCCTTTGACAAACAGTTTGTTTACAATGCCGGCACCGCTGTACCCTTCCTGGTAGGAATGGATAAGGGCTATTTTATATTTTTGTGCATAAAGCGGACTCCCTATAAAAAGGGCTGTCATAAAAATGAAAAAGGCCTTATGCTTCATGTCAAACGTGATTATTAAGTGAACCGGGGGACAAAGATAGGAATGTTTCTTTAATTCCGGCTATGATTTACAGGAAATTATTGGAAGAGAGAGGGAAATAACCATCCCGGTTGGTGGAAAACAGCAATTCCGGCTTCTTGAAAAACATGCTTCTTGCTTTTCAAGGAACCGGAATTGCCTGTGATAAAAAGGAATGGGCCAACCCGTCAGCGGGGGTTATTTGTGTTGCTCCGGGGTCGGGGTGCTTTGAGAGGCCGGTCCGGCGGCAGCGTTTGTAGAGGCGCTTGAAGCGGAACTTTTAGCCGAGCCGGAAACCGGAGCCGCTGTCTGTGCCGTTGTAGCCTGTACTTCCCAGTGGAACGGTTCGAACTGTGTGTTCTTGTCTACCCATGACGGTTTGCGCGATGCATAGATAATGAACGGAGCTGCGACTACCACGACGCAGCCGATAATCAAAACGGCAAACCATACGGTGTTGCTGCCTACCGCAATCTGGCTGGGCGGAATGAAGCTGAGCACGAATGCCAGCAGCGAACCGCAGAAACCCAGACCGCCGATGAGCCACATCAGTCCGTTGCCTTTGCTGCCGATGCGGAACGGGCGCGGGGCCTTTTTCATATTGTAACGCAGATAGATGGCGCCGCTGAACATCAGCAGATACATGATGAGGTAAAGCAATACGGTGAGCTGTGACAGGATTTGGTAGAAACTCTGTACGGAAGGCATCACAACGAACAGCAGGCTGAGCAAGGTTACGGCAAGGCCTTGGATCAGCAGAATGTTTTTCTGTACGCCGTTGGCGTTGGTCTTCTGGAAGAAGGGAGGCAGATAACCTGCTTTGCCCACTGCGAAGATACCTTTGGACGGACCTGCCACCCAGGTCAACACGCCTGCCAGCACACCGAATGCCAAAGCCACGGCGATGATAGGCGACAACCACGAAGCATGGACATACTTGAAGTAATTATCAAAGCCTACCAGCAGACTCTGAGTCAGGTTGATGTCCTTTTCGGGAATGATGATCCCCAGTGCGAAGGTGCCTAGCACGAAGATGATCACGGTGATAGCCGCACCGATGAATACGGCTTTCGGATAGTTCTTGGCAGGATTTTCCATGTCTTTTACATGGATACCGCCCATTTCCATACCGGCATAGAACAGGAAGATGCTGGAAGCCAGTACCAGGTTGTCGAAGTTGCTGAAATCGGGGAAGAAGTTGCCGTCAAAGTTCATCTGGCTCTGTCCGCCGGAAGCAAGGTAAATCACCGCCAGCACCATCAGCAGGCCGGCAGGAATGATCGTACCTACCATACCGCCTACTTTGGCCACTTTGCCTACCCAGCCCATGCCTTTCAGCGAAATGAAGGTGGCCAGCCAGTAGATAATCAAGACCACCGCCAGTGAGTAATAGCGGTTGGATGCCAAGGCCATATCATGGGTGTCACTCATGCCGATAAATGCCAGTGCCACGGCTCCGAAAGTCAGGACGGTGGGATACCAGATGGTGCTTTCCACCCATTGCAGGAAGATGGCGAGGAAGCCGAATTTCTTTCCGTAGGCTTCACCCACCCATCGGAACACACCGCCTTGCTTGTCCTGGAACATGGCCGCCAGTTCCGCCGCTACCAACGAGGTAGGTATCAGGAAGACGATGGCCGCGAATAAATAATAAAATGCCGAACTCAGTCCGTATTCGGCTTCAGCAGGCAGCCCGCGCAGGGATACTACCGCAGTCACGTTCATAATAGCGAGGGTAAATACCCCTAGCTTGACTGATTTACTAATGTTTGCCATAAAGTTTAGGTTTTAAAAAATGTATGTTTTTTGTTTACGGAGTTTATAACAACTCCCTGGAAATGATGTTTATCCGTTTAGGTTTATTAACCCGGAAGGTATCCGGAATGAAACAATCGTACCCGGAAGGGTGTTTCTAGAAAAAACAATATAATCAGTATCGTTTATGAAAACAGCTTTCTCCTCATTCATCTATTCCCGCAGGGGGATTTACGGGATCTTGCATATACTCATCCTGTTGATGTCCCTTTTTCTGGTTATAAGTATCTCGATAGATACTTTTCATAACATCCCTTTCCTGAATCAAGGTTCTTATCTGAAGATTCAGTTCTGGATATGTATGTTTTTCCTGTTCGATTTCCTGCTGGAGTTTTTCCTCTCGAAAGAAAAAGGAAGGTACTTCACCAGCCATTTTATTTTCCTGCTGGTATCTATACCTTATTTAAATATCATTGATTTCTATCACATCACTTTCTCGCCCGAAATCAGTTATTTCCTGCGCTTTATCCCTTTGCTGAGGGGAGGGTATGCACTAGCCATCGTGGTGGGCTGGCTGTCGGGCAGCAAAGCGTCCGGGTTGTTTACCTCGTACATCACCATGCTGATGGCCACCGTGTATTTTGCCAGCCTTATCTTCTTTGTGCTGGAACATAAGGTGAACCCTATGGTGACGGACTACTGGAGTGCGCTGTGGTGGGCGTTTATGGATGTCACTACCGTAGGGAGCAATATTTATGCCGTCACTCCTACGGGGAAAATACTGTCGGTGGTGCTGGCCGCCTTGGGAATGATGATGTTCCCCATTTTCACGGTATACGTCACCAGTCTGGTGCAGCAGGCCAACAAGCGGAAGGAGGAATATTATCAATCGCAACAATCGGAGCCGGCGGATACTAAATAATAGCTTGAACTTCGTCAAAAATAAGAAAAAAGTCTTATCTTCGTAGCCAATAACAAATTGCTAACCTAAATAAACAACAAGATGAAATTATTGGCTCTGTGTGCGGCGGGGATAGGCTTGATGCTGTGTGCCTCGTGTACAAACAACAAACATTTGATCAGTGATGAGGCTGAACGTGCCGCTGTTCAGCAGGATTTTGAGGCACGGCGTGATACGCTGGCCCAAGGTGACCTCTTCCAGGTATTCGAACAACCCATGAGCGATGAGCAGAAGGAGGCGATGACTTTCCTTTACGCCTATATGCCTTTGGCGGATATAGCGGATCATCCCGGTGAATTCTATCTGGAAAACGTGGATTACGCTTTCAAGGCGCGTGAGGAGATGCCGTGGGGAAAAGTGGTTCCCGAACGCGAGTTCCGCCACTTTGTACTGCCCATCCGCGTAAACAACGAGAATCTGGACGACAGCCGTAAGGTATTCTACGAGGAACTGAAGGACAGAGTGAAAAACCTTTCTTTATATGATGCCGTGCTGGAAGTGAACCACTGGTGTCATGAGAAGGTGATTTATACTCCCTCTGATGCCCGTACCAGTAGTCCGCTGGCTTCCGTAAAGACAGCCTACGGACGTTGCGGCGAGGAATCTACGTTCACGGTAGCCGCCTTGCGTTCGGTAGGCATCCCTGCCCGCCAGGTATATACGCCGCGTTGGGCACATACCGATGATAATCATGCCTGGGTGGAAGCCTGGGTGGATGGCAAATGGTACTTCCTGGGTGCTTGCGAACCCGAACCGGTACTGAATCTGGGTTGGTTCAACGCTCCCGCTTCACGGGGTATGCTGATGCACACCAAGGTGTTCGGACGTTATAACGGACCGGAAGAAGTGATGTACCGCACTCCCCGGTATACGGAAATCAATGTGATTGACAACTATGCCCCTACGGCAAAAGCCGATGTGGCCATCGTGGATGCGGATGGCAAACCGGTGGCTGATGCCAAAGTGGAATTCAAGGTGTATAACTATGCCGAATTTTATACCGTAGCTTCCAAACAGACGGATGCGGACGGCAAGACGTTCCTGACAGCCGGAAAAGGGGATATGCTGGTATGGGCTTCCAAAGATGGAAAATTCGGTTACTCCAAACTGTCTTTCGGAAAAGACAATGCCTTGACCGTGAAACTGGACAAGACGGCCGGCGAGGCTTATACACTGGATATGGATATCATTCCTCCGGTGGAAGGCGCCAATATGCCCGAAGTGACTCCCGAACAACGTGCGGAGAACAATCGCCGCATGGCCTTGGAGGACTCTATCCGCAATGCCTACGTGGCTACGTTCATGACGGATGAATCGGCCCGTCATTTCGCTAAAGAGTATCAGTTGGACGAGGATGTTGTTGCCAAATTGCTGGTGGCATCACGTGGTAACCACGAAACCATCCGTGACTTTATGGCCCGTCTCCGTTCGGACAAGTCAAAGAAGGGCGGCATTGACCTGCTTCAGCAGATTTCCGCCAAAGACCTTCGCGATGTAAGTTCCGAAGTGTTGATAGACCACATGATGAATTCACATCTGTGCGCCAATGCCGATTATTTCCGCAGATTTGTGCGTAATCCGCGTGTGAGCAACGAAATGATTACTCCGTACAAAGGATTCTTTGAGAAAGCAGTGCCCGAACAGGAGCGTGAGGCTTACCTTGCCGATCCGATGAAGCTGGTTGCATGGGTTGCCGAAAATATCCGTGTGGACAAGGATTGCAATCTGGGCGGTTCTCCGATTACTCCGGAAGGGGTGTGGAAGGCCCGTACAGCCGATGCGCACAGCCGTGATATCTTCTTTGTTTCCATGGCACGCAGCATGGGTATTCCTGCACGTATAGACGAAGTGACCGGAAAAGTGCAGTTGATGGGTGATGAAGGTGCTGTTGATGTGAACTTTGAGGCGATGGAACAGGCCAGTGCGCCTACCGGCAAGTTTATTGCCAGATATACGCCGATCAAGTCTTTGGCCGACCCGAAGTATTATTCTCATTTCTCTATTTCCAGACTGACTCCTGCCGGAACCTTGAAATTGCTGAATTATGATGAAGGCGATATTGATATGGGTGGCGGTGCTACTTGGGCTAATCTGTTGAAGAACGGAACGGCACTGGATGCCGGCAATTATGTGATGGTGACCGGTACTCGTCTGGCCAACGGCGGCGTATTGTCCCAGCTGACTTTCTTTACCATCAAGCCGGGGGAAACGACTACGGTGGACTTGGTGATGCGTGAAAGTAAGGATGATATTCAGGTGATCGGTAACTTCAACTCGGAATCTACTTATAAACCGATAGATAGCGATGAACTGAAGTCTATTCTTGCCACTACAGGACGTGGTTACTACATTGTAGCCGTACTGGGTGCCGGACAAGAACCTACGAACCATGCCTTGCGTGATATTGCGGCATTGGGTAAGGAGTTTGATGAATGGGGCAGAGGAATCGTGCTGTTGTTCCCCAACGAGGAGCAGTACAAGAAGTTCCGCCCGCAGGAATTCCCCGGATTACCGGCTACCATTACTTACGGTATTGATGTGGACGGTTCCATCCAGAAGCAGATTGCAGAAGGCATGAAGTTGTCTAACAAGACTATCCTGCCTATGTTTATCATTGGGGATACCTTTAACCGGGTGGTATTCGTGTCACAAGGATATACCATCGGACTGGGTGAGCAGCTGATGAAGGTGATACATAAGCTGTAGGATTCAGTATAAACAAAAAGTAACGCGGATATTCAAGTTTGCAAACTGAATATCCGCGTTAAATATATTGATAGCGTTTATGCTTACCTGTTGTTTACTTGTCATCATCCAAGTCATCGTCCTCATCGTCCCAGTCATCCTCTTTCTTTGATTTCTTGGGGTTGAGGCTTTTGTTTTTCTTTTCCAGTGCTTTGTCGTTTTCGTCTTTCATTGCCAGTTCGGACAAGGCGGCTTTTACTTTGTCAGGATCGGTAACGTCTTTCAGATACTCTTCTATCTTTACAGTACCTCCCATGGATACTTTTGAGTTACGATAAATCATGCCGCTGTCTACGCTGCTACGTCCGGAGAAATGAAATTCCGAAGTTCCGGTTTCTTCGGCAATCTTACGGATATTACCGGCATTCACACCGCATCCCGGCATGATGATGATCCGTCCGTCGGCCTGTTCCACCAATTCTTTCAGAAGAGGGATTCCCTTTTCGGCGGTAGCTTCCTGTCCGGAAGTAAGAACCCGGTCTATACCCAGTCCGATAATCTGTTCCAAGGCCTCTTTGGGATTGCTGCACATATCAAAAGCACGGTGGAAGGTGACACTCATCTCGCCTACCGCATTCATCAGTTTCTGCATCAGAGGCACATCGACATAGCCTTCTGCGGTAAGACAGCCGAATACCACACCGTCCGCACCCAGCTGGCGTGCCACTTTAATATCATGCAGCATGATTTCTTGTTCAATAGGAGAATATAGGAAATCTCCGCCACGGGGACGGATAATGACATGCAGTTTTGTTTGGTTCAATAATTGGCGTGCCATACGGATTTCACCAAAAGACGGGGTTGTTCCGCCTTCCGGAATACCTGCACATAGTTCTACACGATAAGCACCGGCTTGTTGTGCCTTCACAGCACTTTCCACGGAGTTGGCGCAAATCTCGATTTTTGATTTGTTACTCATAAAGTTATTTAATAGTTAATTCAATTCCATAATCAACGTCATCGGGCGCTTTGGGCTGTTCCAGCATTTCTCTTTCAAATATTCCGCCAAGGGAACTCCAATGGTTTCTCTGCGTGAGTTCGTCATTGGTCCGGTTCTTTACGGATGACTTTGTTCTTCATAATATGATGAATTTGTCAGTGCAAAGATAGGCATAATGTAAGAGTGTGAGAAATTTTAGCGGAAAAAATTTTTAATTAAAAAGCCGGTACTCCTCTCGGAGTGAGAGAAATACCGGTTTTCCTATGGGAACGAAATGGATTATTGCACGTGGATGCGATGGCCATTGAATACGTTCATGCCCAGTTTGTTCATAATATGCTTGATGGCAAGCTGTGCTTTCACGGAGTTGCCGGCGTCATCCAGAGGAGGCGCGAAGGCTGCAATGCCCATGACACCCGGCATTACGCCCATGACACCGCCTCCTACGCCTGTCTTGGCAGGAATTCCCGAAGTGTAAAGCCAGTCGCCTGTGTGCTGATAGAAACCTACGGTAGCTATCATGGAGGTGATTTTCGGGGAGAGGGCTTTGTCGAACACTTGCTTGTTGGTGTTCGGGTTCAATCCTTCGTTGGCGATGGTGGCTCCACAGATGGACAACTGTTCTGCAGTGATGCCCATGGAACACTGGCGGGTGTAGAGGTCGAGCGCCATATCGGGATCGTCGTAGATGCGCGAATAGTTCTTCAGCAGCCATGCGATCGACTTGTTGTTGAAGTTGGTCGCCGTCTCCGACTTGTACAACTCGTCGATCACCTCGACCTGCGAGCCTGCGAGCCCTTCGATGAAGCCCGTGATCGCCTTCCATTTGCCGTCGCTGTCGCCTACGGGCTGCACCATCGAGCAGGCGCTGATCGCCCCGGCGTTCACCAGCGGCGTCGAGGGATGGTCGTTTTCGAGCAGGATCGCCATGATCGAATTGAAAGGCAGCCCCGTCGCATCGGCGCCGATCTTCGTCAGCACCTCCTGTGCGCTGTACTGGTTCATCGCCAGGATGGCCGTCGGGACTTTCGATACCGATTCGATGCCGAATTTGTAATCGGTGTCGCCCACGGCGATCACCTCCCCGTCGGGCAGGCAGGCCGCGATGCCGAAGAGGGTCGACGGTACGTTGGCCAGGTAGGGGATATAGTCGGCGTTCTTGCCGCCCGTTTCGTTCTTGCAGCGCTCGTAGGCCTGCTGTACGGCCTCGCGAACCGTTGCGTTGTCGATTTTCTGGATCATTGTCTGATGTATTTACCGATTTATTTGTTGTGAAGTTCCGTATCCGAAGGTTTCGCCATCGGTTCGGGAGCGTTGGTATGTACCGGAGCCGCTACGACGGGCTGCTGCTCCCAGTGGAACGGGGCGAAGTCGGCCGCGGCCTCGGGGTCTTTCCACGACGGTTTGCGCATGGCGTAGATCACGAACGGGGCGCCCACGACTACCACGCAACCGATGATGAGCACCGAGAACCAAACGGTGTTGCTGCCGGTCGAGATCTGGCTGGGCGGTACGAAGCTCAGGACGAAGGCCAGCAGGGCTCCGCAGAAACCCAGAC
>OHKC01000360.1_pt1 | contig 14344 bp, 14 predicted proteins | sample 1568761 | NCBI WGS metagenome assembly OHKC01 (sample SAMEA3879514, study PRJEB24766) | human gut metagenome | biome: human-associated habitat; feature: feces | place: USA | collected 1985/1987 | reverse complement strand
TAAGATCTCTTTTTCTTTGCGTGTTAAAGTCGCAAGACATTCAAGGAAACGTTTATATTCATCCTCATCAATATCATCGATACGTTTTGTCGTTAACCGCTCCACTTCTTTTTTAGCTCTGTCATATTCCTTTTGAATGGCTTCATGTTCATTTTCAATCTGTTCAAGCTTCTTGCGATTTTCCTGCATTTCTAGCTCAAGCGTCAACATTTTATTCTCAACTTCATAGTCTTTTGAAGATAAGAAATCCAAAAGATCATCAATTTCTTGTACATCATAGCGCATACTGTTTTTATTGTCTTTACGCAGCTGTTCTAATCCTTTTAGAATTGGGGACAGGTATCTTTGACTGAAGAAGGAGCATCCTAAAAATACAAATAATAATAGGACAATGGTAAAGAAGAATAATTCAATATTACTTTTTGCGATGGCTCGATTGTAGTCAGAATCCAAAATCATAACATATGTCGAATAGGTTTGATTCTTAGAAATTTTGACAGTATTCTTAATTCCAATATAATTACGATTTTTACTTATGATTCTCAATAAGTTGTTGCCAATAGGCTTAATGGAAAGATCTCCATTTGGCATATAATAGAATCCGTTTTGGCTTCCCGTACTAAAGCCTTCATTTGTGATGATTGAATCGGAGTCTGGCACTAAAAGACACGTTAAATGGTTGAGAGTTGAGGGCTGGGGATGCGCAAATTTAAACCAGCTTTGTGAAATTTCAAAACCACAAAGACCATAGAAGGTACCATCCTTTCCAACTAAAGGAACACGTAATAGGGCGATTCTTTCACCTGTGTATGGCAATTGAATAATATTTGATAGGGAATAATCAAAGTTCCCTTTTTTTAATTCTTCATAATCGGGTACAAGTGTAATATCAAATTCCTGTCTCCATTTACGATGTGGCATGATGCCATGCTTTTTTCCTATATTTGCGATGCCACGATACAAAATTAAGTCTTCCTTTGAATAGGACATTGTCGTTTTTTGAAGATACACACCACTTCGTTGTGTCTGCGTATTATCCAAAGTGGAATTGATTGTCGTATCTAGTTGTACATAAGCTCCTGAACAATTAGATCGTTCAAGATATTGTCCTAAAGGCTGAATCATATCGTTTTCTAATGCATAAAGAGCGTTTGGATTATCTTGTAGTTGACTAAATGTCAAACCTTGTTTTTCAAGGCTTGTTTCTAAAGTATTTTGCATAGTTTCGCCTAGAGCAATATTCATAGAGGCAAGATCATCCCAATAGGATTCCATATTGTTTGTGAAGTATTCACTCTGAATGGATAGGTTTTTATGAAAGTCTTGCTCTGTTGTACCAAGTCGACCAAATAGGAAGAGTCCCATTAATAGGGTGACAGTGATGGCTGTGACAAGGAAAAACATGTAGACAAAGAGCTTTCGTTTCATGGATTTTTCTTTTTTCTTAAAGCTTATCTGCATAATTTAAAACCTCATGAAAGACTTTTTAATATGTCCATTGCCTCTTGTACAAGTACATCCATGTCTTCTCCAGCTTCATATCTTGCTTGCCATTCTTGTTGGTGGCTTCTTACTTGATCATAAAATGCATAGGCCTTTCTAGAAATCGCATTTGGAACCTCTCTAGAAATAACGGTATAGTCGGATTTCATTTCGGTGAGTGTATTGTATAAAGATTGTGTTTCTTCATCTTCAAACTTTTCATTTTTTAAGTTTTTAAATGCTTTTTTTGTGACTGGCATGTAACCTCCTTGAATCACAAAGTCCACGTTTCGTTTTGGTTCTACAAGCCAATGCGCAAAGACACTAGCAGCTTCTTGTTTTTGTTCTGTAGTCTTATAGGCACATAATCCAACACCAGCTTGTGTCATGAGGGCATGGTCTTTATCGGCCTTTGGATAAGGCAGGGCAATCGCATTTAATGGTTCCGTTGTATTATCTGGATATGTAACGATGTCATTTAAATAGAGATAGGCTGCACTGCTGGATACACCAATGAGTGTTTCTCCGGTTGTAAGTTGTGTGCTTGAATAGAAATCTGAAGCAGAAATATGGCCTTTGATCAATGGTTCTAGAAAGGTTCTAAAGGCTTCTTGAAATTCTTTATCGTCCGTATTATACCAGCCATTCTCATTAAACATATGTTTAGAGCCTAATGCGATCGCATAAGATTCAACAGAGTTTAAAACATAGTCAAAACAACAAAGTGGTTTTCCGTTTGACCATTCGTAATATTTTTCAGCGACTTTAAAGACTTGATCCCACGTTTCAAAGTCGTTTAGTGTAACTTGTGTATCGTTTGAAAATTTTTTAAATTGGGTTCCATTCATAAAGAATACAATTGTGGATTTGGATAGTGGAAGGTCGACTAGCTTATCTTCGAGTATTCCGGCATCTAAAAATTTATCGACAAAATTGTTGATTTCTTTCTTTGTGAATACATCATCCCATACCACACTATTTTCTAATCCTACTTGTCTAGCATTATGAATATGTCCTGTATACAGATCAGGCATGGGATCTGCGCCAGGTTCTTTGGCTAGACTTGCTTCTAATTCTTGTCCGATTTTACTTGCGTTAGTGACCTTAGTTACATTTATAATAATGCCCTTTTCTTTTCCTTCGGTCTCATTAAATTCAGCTACCAATTGGTTCATTGGAGAATTGACTTGTTCTCCATAAACATGCCACATTGTCAGGGTCACGGGGTTATCTTTATCGAGTAAAGATTTTGATGAACACCCATATAGATTGCATAGGCCTAGACCAAATACTAATAAATATTTTATAACTTTTTTCATGATTTTCCCCTTTATTTACAGCAGTTCCCACCCTTTTTGAGTTTTGGGGTGGGGTAATTTTTCTAATACTTTCTATAATGAAAATGTAAGTTGATTACATAAGATTGAAAGTGCTTTCTAAAAACAATATAGCACATAATGAAAAGTCAATCAAATAAGGAAAGGAGGAAAAGAAATGGGGTTGTTTTCTAAAAAGGAATGTGATGTGTGTAAAAAGAAGATGGCATTGATGGAAGGTTATAAATGTGCTGATGGTACGATCTGTAATGACTGTAAGAAAAAAATGTCCCCATTATTTACAGACTACAAAAACACAACAATAACACAGATCAAAGGTCAGCTAACATATCGTGAAGAAAACGCACAAAGAGTCAAAGCGTTTGTGGCAGCTGAAACGTTTGGTGAGTATCCAAAGGTAATGGTTGATCGAAAGCACAACTGGTTTGTCGTGACAAAGGCAACAAAGCTTAGTGATGAAAATCCAGATGTGTTTGACTTAAGTGACATTCAAAATGTTTTGGTAGAAATTGAAGAGAATAAGCGAGAACTTCATTTCACAAATAAGAAAGGGAAGACATGTTCCTATAAACCAGCAAGATACGAATTTACGTACCAATTCAAGGTAAATATTCAAATGAATCATCCATTCATCAAAATGATTTCTTTGAAGATTACCAAAGAGGATGTCAAGATCATTTCAGAAATGCAGGATAAAGAAGTAATGGTACAGTCAAACGAAAAGTATCAGGAATCTTTACAGGTGGCAAACGCATTAAAGGATGCGCTTGAATCATAATAATGCACAGAAAAGGAGGAATCATATATGGCAAATAAATGTGCAATTTGTGGTGCTACAATTAATGTTTTACAATCACAGAAATTAATGGATGGAAATTATATTTGTACAAAGGGTTGTCGTGCAAAAGGATTAAAATATTATGATTATGTTCATTCAGATCTAGATAATGTTAAGGATCATATTCATCAAACTGAGGTGGGTACAAAGATTTGGCAAGATTTAATGGAACCTTTGAAAAAAACACGTGATAAAAATCAAAAGATGCAGTCTTTCCACCCTATTTATATTGCACCAAGTCTAGGTTTGATTGCGGTTATTGAAGCTCGTGGAGGTTTGTTTAATACAAAAACATATGCGTGTGTATATCGTCTAGAAAATCTTCAGATTTATAAAACCGAAAATATGCCAGCTAGAACGAGCGGTTCGGATAAAGATAAAAAGTGTGTTCACTTAGGCTTTGTACATACAAAAGGTTTAAATGATGTCTATATTCCATTTGATGATGAAACAAGATGCCATCAATGTGTGGATTATCTAAATAAATTGTTTGGCTTAGATGATTCATTTAGAAGTGGAATTAAAAAGTCTGTAACTCAATTTAAGGCAACAAAGAGTATGTGGGATTTAGCGAAAGCTAAAAAGAATGGTGAAAACTTAGAGGAAAAGGCAAAAGAAACTGTGGATGCGTTTGGGGCAACGATCATTGGAGATCGTACACAGTTTAAGGATGCAGCCGATCAAGCTCTTGCGAACTATGATCTGGACTAAATTTTGTTCGGTCTTGTTTCTTAGTTTGAATCTAATGTTTACAGGTTGTAAATCACAACCTAATGAAGAGGTATATATTTCAGATTTCTACAATATTCATGAAGAATATAAGGATGCATGGGGAAATGTTGGTAAGTATGACATTTCCTTACCTTATATTCATTGTGATTCAAAGAGCGCAAAGAAATTGAATCAGACAATCAAAAATGAATACAAGGATTTGGTAGATTCTTTAGATGAGGCAAAAGAAGAAGGGTATACGTTGCCGGACACAAAGGTTAGTTATGATGTGTATACACATTCAAATCTATTGAGTTTAGTTATTAAGGAAGAAGTAGAGACGGAATATCCTAGGTATAAGGTGTATCATTTTGATTCTAAAACGAAGAAGCGTGTTTCGAATAAAAAGTTATATAAGAAATATAAAATCAGTCAAAAAGATATGAAGGTATGGGCTGCACAGGCTTTTGATCAGGAATATGCCAATGAATATTATGACAATGTAAAGGAGTTAAGAGCTCAAACAATTGGTTTGTTGCCTTCAAATCTGGATGTGTTTTACCACAAAGGAAAATTGAATGTATTGATTCCTGTCGCCACAAATTTTGGTTCTGGAACAAAGATGGTTTTGTATAGGCCAAGTCGCAAGAAGTCTTATAAGATAGAAGATTCTTCTACGTTTGACCAGATGACTATGACATTAAAGAATAATAAGCTATCGCTTTACTATAGTGGAACGGATAAAACGTATAAGGTGCATGGTTGTTTTAATGAGTATAAACAAGTTCATGTGTATGAAATAGGTCCTGGTGTCACTTATGGTTTTGCGCTAACGACAAATGGTTTGGTGGAAGTGATTGCGATTGAGGATGGTTTACCGATTGAGCGTGTTTGTAGTCAAGGACCATTATATGGGTTAGATAAAGTAAAAAGCCTTCGTAGTGGGCAGGCACTGACAGAAAATGATCAGTTGATTGATTTATTTGATGCATTGAGAAATCAGCCGTTTAAAAGTCTTGAGGGTACGTATACAAATGAGAGTGTAACACTTCAAATCGATGAGAATGGTTTGTATGCAATGCAGGATCAAGAGAATTCGCATTCTGGCCTATTGTTTAGTGTAGGTATGGAAGAAGATGGATTTGTGTATGGATATGATGACTATAATCAACAAGTCATATCGTATTGTAAAGTAATGCCGTTATATGAAAAATTAGAGATCAAAAATTTGTTTGATCATGACAAATTAGAATTGGAGTATAAATATGAATAAAAAAGTATTAGTAAGTGCATTCGCATTAAGTATGGTATTTGGATTGACAGGATGTTCAAGTGAAAAGCCAGAAGAAAAAAAGGAAGATACAAAGGTTGTTGAAAAGAAAGAAGAGAAGAAGGAAGAAAAGTAAGAAGAAAGTACGGATGCTGTATTAGTAAGAGAAATTTCTAGTAAGACTTATACAGTCACAATTCCAGAGCTTACTTCATTCTATACACCAAGTAGAGATGGTTTAGAAGTTAAAACAGAAGTAGGTGAGCAACAAATCTCATATACGCTTGAAGATGAATTTGGTGATTTTAAAATGGCTATTTATGTAAACCCAATCAGTGCTGAGAGTGCAGAAGCCTATGCGAATCGTATTAATGAAGGATTTAAGGATGATGAGTCGAAACAATATAAGCCTAGCACGGTGGGTGATTTCAGTGGCTTTAGACTAGTGACTACAAGTGAAAATCCTAGTTTCAAATGTAAAGATAACTTGTTGTTGGATTTTGCAAGTGTGGATGGTTCTGCTGTAGTGATGTCTGTAACGGTAGAACAATTCTATGATACAGATACAGCGGATATGGAAGTAGCGATGAAAGCTATTTTGGGCAATATGAAAGTTGAGGTTAAATAGTCATGAACGCAAAATTTGTGAAAAGCTTATTAGTAATCGGAATGGGCTTGAGTTTAGCTGCTTGTTCATCGAATGATCCAGAGCCTAAAAAGGAAGATACAAAGGATGTTGAAGCTAAAAAGGAAGAAAAGAAAGAGGAAAAGAAAGAAGAGAAAACAACGAATTTTGTGGTGAGCAAAAACTACAACAAGAAGTATGAGATCATCATCACAATGCCTCAAGATTTCACAACGATTTATACGCCAGCAGATGGTGTAAAGGTTACAGGAGAGATTGTGAATGATTCTTTTATTCGCTATAGCTTTGAAAATAAAGAAGCCGATACGAAAAAGATTGCGACAGTTGAAGCAAATGCAGATGCGACAGCGGATGAAGTGGCTGAAACCTTCAATAAAGGTGAGGAAGATGAGAGTAAGCTTTATAAGCCTTATCAAGTGGGTGACTATACAGGTGTAAATAAGATTTCGGATTATTCTTATGATGATTATGTAACGTACAATATGTATTTCAATTTGGATCGAGATGGTTTTAAAGGAACAATTAAGGTTGTTGTTGAAAAGCTAAAAGCGGAAGCGGATGATTCGGATACAGAAGCTATTATTACTGCAATTTTGGATAATGTAAAAGTTGAAAAGAAGAAATGTGAGTAAGCCTATGAATCATAAGCTAGCTAAGATCTTGCTTGCGCTAGGTATAGGCTTAAGCCTAGTTTCTTGTGCAAAAAAGCCAGAAGAACCAAGGCCTTCACAAGTGAAAAAAGAAGAGAAGGTAAAGATTGGCGAAATGACTGGAGTCGCACAAATGAATGGCTATTTCATTAAGATGACGATGCCAGATTTATTGTCGGTTTATACACCAAAACAAGAGGGCTTAGATATATCGGGTAAGCTAGAGGGTGGTCGTATTCTTAAATATGATTTACATTCGGATGATCGTACGTATATCACGCGAATTTCAATTGATTGCGATTATCGTAATACAGCCCAGGAAACGGCGGATGTCTTGAATGCAGGTTTTGAAGATGAGGCGGATCAATATAAGGCATTTACGATTGGTAAGTATTCGGGTTATAAGAAAACAACGGTATATGATTCGTCTGATAAAACCTATTACAAGATGTTGATCGATTATCCAGTTGGCGAAGATAATGTTGTTTTACAAATCTATGTAGAACAAGAAGGAGTCAATGATTTGGATGAAGTCACACTTGCTGTATTGGATAATATCGTTGTTGAAATTTGTATGGAAGAGTAGGTGATAAGAGTGAAAAGGAATAAGTTATTAACTGGCTTCTTGGTTTTGGGTATGGGACTAAGTTTAGTGGCTTGTTCATTAAATGAGCCAGAGACTAAGGTAGCTGAAGAAAAAGAAGAAAAGAAAATAGAAGAGACTAAGGCAATCGAAGAAAAAGAAGAAAAGGTAAAAGAAGAGGAGAAGGAAGAAGAAAAGGCTAAGGCAGCTGAGGAAGAAAAAGAAAAGGATAGTACGATTATTAGTTATGCGAATAAAAAGGTCAGAGTTACTTTACCTAAAGATTTGACTTCTTTCCATACGCCTGCTAGAGAAATTTCTAGATATAGCTATATGGAAGAATCGAATGTTCTTGGTTATTCATTGTATGCGAAAGATCGTACGTTTACCATTCATTTCTCAATTGGAACGGATGGCTGGGATTCAGCAGAGGCTGCCAGTATTTCTCACAACAAGGTTTGTAAGGATGAATCAAAAATGTATGAGCCATGTACAGTGGGTGAATATTCTGGATATAAGTATGTGGTGTCAAGTGATAAATCGATTGAATATCATTATGTGCTTGATTATCTAGTGGATGGTCAAGATGTCGTACTAACCATTCGTGAAGAATTACGTGATGATGACGATACTTCCTTGTTAGAGCCATTGTTGCTGGATGTGGTACATAATTTAAAGATTGAATTAATAGGAGAATAATATGAATGGGAATAAGTTATTAACCGGCTTCTTAGTTTTGGGTATGGGACTGAGTTTAGTGGCTTGTTCAAGTGATAAACCCGAGCCTAAAAAAGAAGAGGCTAAGGTAGCAGAAAAGAAGAAAGAAAAGAAAAAAGAAGAGAAGCAAATCGATACGCAGGATCGAACGGCTAAATTGAGTGTTCCTGAAGATCTATCTCCTTATTTTACTTCATCTAGAGAGGGTGTAGGTAAAATGGAGAGTATGTTAAAGGATAATGGTTCGATTGTCTATAAGTGTTTAAATGAAGAGAATAAGTATGAGTTGAATGCTGAAATTAAATTGTTGTCGTCTAGCTCTGCTGAAAAGAGTGCGGATCTACAGAATTCAATGTATGGTGAAAATGACGAGGATAAAAAGTATAAGCCTTGTACGTTTGAGGGTTTTGATGCGTATAGTCACACTATCAATCTGGGTACAGTTGAAAATACTAGACTTCACTATTATGTGGATTATCCAGTCGAAGATATCAATAAGGTCGTTTCCATTGAGATCAACCAGAAGAATGATAAAGAAAAGGATACTTCTGATTTAGAACCTTTTGCGAAGGCTATCATTAAGAATATGAAGCTCGAAAAGGTGAAGGATGAAAAGAAAGAAGAAGTAAAGAAGGAAGTTAAAGAAGAAAAGGTTGATGAAAACAGCAAGGAAATTGTGGGCGAATCGTCTCGTGCAAAATTAATATTACCGAGAGATTTGACTTCGTTCTATACACCAAGTATGGAGTATGACACAATCAAGGGAAATCAGGATAAGGGAAATGTTGGTTATACATTAAGTAGAGAAGATCCTAAGCGTACAGTAAGTGTTTCTATATGCACGGATTCAAGTGATACGCTTGAAGAGGCTATCGTCTTCCATAACGAGCATTTAAGTAAAGGAGAAGAGCCATTCACAGAGTATACATTGGGTGAATATTCTGGATATCGTTCTATGAGCTACACGAATTATTGGAATAGTGCCAATGATACAACGTATAGGTATAAGTTAAATTATCCAGTAGGCGATAAAAATGTAATATTGTCATGTTCTGTAAAACTTCGTGATAATTCGGATGATACGACAGGTTTAGAAGATGTAATGTTAGCGGCTTTGCAGCAATTGAAGGTAGAAATTAAATAATAATAGGAGAACATAATATGAAAAATAATAAGTTATTAACAAGTCTGTTTGTGCTTGGTATGGGTTTGAGTCTAGTTGCGTGTGGTGCAAGTGATGGTGGTACGACTACAAAGACGGATGGTACAAAAACGGTAGAGAAGAAAGAGGAGCAGAAGTTTGCGGATCGAAAAGAATTAGAAATGGAAGGTCTAGCTTGTAAATTCTCATTACCAAACATGGATTCTTTCTATTTGGTGAAGGGTTTAGAAAAGCCTGTATATGAGATGGACGAATCACTTGCGAGTATTAAATATGAGGTAAATGATGATTATCTTCCAGTTCTTCTGGTTTTTGTAGGAGATGATGCATTTGCGGAATGGAGTGAAGGATACACTGTAGAAGAACTTGCTGAAAAGGATTTGAATGGAGAAGCTGACTATAAAAAAACAAAAGTAGGTGGCTATAGAGCTTTAGTTGCGGATTTATCCGATGAGGATAGCGTTAAGAAGGCATACTATATTGAACATCCAGATCTAACAAATGGAATCGTTCATATCGAAGTCAATGAATATGATGATAACGATATTTCAGATGAATTGGCAGAAGCGATTATTAAAGAGTTCAAAGTTGTTGAACTTTTAGATGTTGAATAATTGAACTTGTATGAATAAGACACGATTTAAGTGACAGGAGGTTTGTACTTGATGTCTAATCAGAATCGTGAGTATGGCAAAAGAAAAGAGTTGAATGTGCAGAGCTTAGCTTGTACATTCACTCTACCTAATATAGATGCTTATTTTCGTGTGAATGATGAGCGTGTTACGTATAAAAGTAAAGTTGTTGCTTCAGGGGTGATGTATCGCATTTTTGGTCAGAATACGGATATTTTAGTGTTTGTGGATACTATTCCTTATATTCGAAACAATGCGATGTCTTATGATGAAGTGGTTCGTGTTGAGTTTGAAAATCTAGATTATAAAGATTTAGAGATACTTGCTTATAAGACATGTATATATGAGGAAGAGGATGGTAATTATATAAAACGTACATATCTTGTGGACTGTCCAGATATATCAAGTGGTGTATTGAGAATCGAAATTCTGAGTAAATCGAATGAATTTGATTCTTTAGTAAGAGCGATTGTAAAAGAAATACAAGTAAAAACAATAGAAGAATGGTAGGTAAATAATATGGGATTAATTAAAGCAGGTGCTGGAGCTGTTGGTTCTGTTTTTGGCGATCAATGGAAGGAGTACTTTTATTGTGATGCATTAGAGCAGGATGTATTGGTTCGTAAGGGTTCTAAAAGGACGGGAAAAAAGTCGAGTAATAAAGGAAGTGACAATATCATTTCAAATGGTAGTGTGATTGCGGTTGCGGATGGTCAATGTATGTTGATTGTGGATCAGGGTCGTGTTGTTGAGCTTTGTGCAACGCCAGGAGAATTTGTGTATGATTCTTCAAGTGAACCTTCTATCTTTGCGGGAAGCTTAGGTCAGAGTATTAAGGATTCTTTCTCGACAATGGCTAAGCGTTTCACTTTTGGTGGAGATACGGCTAAGGATCAAAGAGTGTATTATGTGAACACAAAAGAAATGGGTGAAGTTCTATATGGAACGGCGACTCCAATTCCATTTAGAGTGGTTGTGAATGAGGAATTAGGTTTTAAATTATCCGTTAAATTGCGTTGTAACGGTAACTTTACATATCGTGTGGCCGATCCAATCTTATTCTATACAAATGTATGTGGAAATGTGGCAGAGGATTTTGAGTCTGAAACCATTGAGGGCAAACTTAAGGGTGAATTGATGACGGCTTTGCAGCCTGCCTTGGCAAAATTGAGTGCGGATCGTGTGATGTATTATGAGATTCCAGCTCACACAATGGATGTTGCGGCAGCTTTAAATGATGAGTTGAGTGATATTTGGCGTGCTAAGCGTGGCTTGGAAGTTGTATCTTTCAATATTAACTCTTTGAGTATTCCTGAGGATCAAGAAAAGAAGATCACAGAGTGGGAAGAAAATGCGATGACAATGAATCAAACGGTTGCGGCAAGTCGTTTGGTTGGTGCCCAGACTACAGCTATGAAGGATGCTGCAAATAATGCGTCTGGTGCAATGACTGGATTTATGGGTATGGGTATGGCTATGAATCAGGGTGGTATAAGTGCGCAAAACTTATATGCGGCGGGTGCTGCTGCTCAACCAGCTCCTGATCCAACTCCAACACCGACTTCTGCACCTGCGCCTGAGGCAAAGGCAGATGGCTGGACTTGTCCAACTTGTCAAAATGTAGTGAGTGGTAAGTTCTGTCCTGAGTGTGGAACGCCAAAACCTAGTGTTGAGGGATGGACTTGTCCGACTTGTGGAACGGTAAATAAGGGTAAATTCTGTACAGAGTGTGGTGCAAAAAAGCCGGCACATGAACCATTGTATCGTTGTGATAAGTGTGGTTGGCAACCAGAAGATCCACATCATCCACCTAAATTCTGTCCGGAGTGTGGTGACCCATTTGATGATAATGACATAGAAAAGTAGAGGGTTTTAATTATGAGTACTTTACAAGAGTTTAAATGTCCTTGTTGTAATGGTTCCATTTCGTTTGATACAAAACTTCAGAAAATGAAGTGTCCTTATTGTGATACAGAATTTTCTCTGGAAACACTTCAGCAATATGATTCTGTAAAGATTGAGGAAGAAGATCAATTTGAGTGGGATGTGAAGCCAGGTCAAGAGTGGGCTGAAAATGAAACTGATGGATTATTGACATATGTTTGTAATTCGTGTGGTGGTGAAATTGTTGCGGATGAAAATATGGCGGCTGCATCTTGTCCGTTTTGTGGAAGTCCGATTGTCGTAAAGGAAAAATTGGGTGGTATCTTAAAGCCGGATTTAGTGATTCCGTTTAAATTGGATAAAAAGGCGGCTAAGGAAGGTTTGAAACAGCACTATAAGGGTAAGACTTTATTGCCTAAAGAATTCAAATCAGAAAATCATATTGAAGAAATTAAAGGTGTATATGTTCCTTTCTGGTTGTTTGATGCGGATGCCGATGGTGAGGTTCGTTATAATGCGACAAAGGTTCGTATGTGGTCGGATTCAGAATATGATTATACGGAAACCAAATACTATCGTTTATATCGTAAGGGGCATGTTAGATTTGAAAACATTCCTGTGGATGGTTCGAGTAAGATGCCAGATGATATGATGGAGTCTATTGAGCCGTATGACTTAAAAGATGCGGTAGACTTCCAAACGGCCTATTTAGCTGGCTTTTTAGCCGATAAATACGATGTGGATGTCAATACAAGTATTGATCGTGCCAATACCCGTGTAAAGAAGTCTACGGAAGATGCGTTTATGACCAATTGCGGTAAGTATGACACGGTTACTTGTGAGGATAGTGCGGTACAGATTCAAAATGGTACGGCAAAATATGCGTTGTATCCAGTGTTGATCTTAAATACGAAATGGAAGGGTGAAAACTACAGTTTTGCGATGAATGGTCAAACAGGTAAATTTGTAGGAAATCTTCCAGAAAATAAGAGCCTAGTTTACTTATACTATGTAGTGGTTACGCTTCTTGGAAGTGTTTTAGCTTATATCGTAATATTGATTTTGAGTTGGGGAAAGTAGGAGGTTGTTTATGAAAAAACTTAGTATTTTATGTTCTTCTCTTCTACTTGCACTTATGATGTGCTTCCCGGTTTTTGCGAGTGAAGATCTAAGATATGTAGAGGATAATGCAGACTTATTAACTGTAAGTGAACAGCAGGAATTAAATGATACTTTAACTGAAATCAGTGAAAGACAAGGTGTAGATGTTGCCGTAATCACTGCAGATGATATGGGTGATCAATCAATAGAAGACTACGCAAAAGCAAAATATGATGAGCGTGGCTATGGTGATGATGGTGCTTTATTGGTTGTCAACATGGAAGTTCGCAAGTGGTGGATGTCTACTTATGGAAAAGGTACTACAGCTATTTCGTCAGAAGATATTAGTACGATTGGTAGTGAGTTTGCGCCTTATTTAAGTAGTGGAAAATATGCGGATGCATTTGAAACATACGCAAGACTTTGCGATGACTATATTACTAGAGCACCTAATCTTTCCGAAGAGTATGCGCAAGCTTTAAGTGGTCTTACTTCATTACAAGATGGACTAAGATTTGTGAATGATGATGCGCGTTTATTAACTGAGGATGAAAGAAAAGAGTTAAATGATACTTTAACCCAAATTGGTAAGCGTCAAGGTTTAGATGTTGCGATATTGACTACAAAAGATACGGGTGGTAAGGCACTTCTTGATTATGCGATGACGATGTATGAAGCGCTTGAGTATGGTCAGGGTAAAAATAAAGATGGAATTCTTTTAGTGGTCAACATGGAAACACGTAAGTTCTGGATGGCTACTCATGGTTATGGTATTACAGCCTTTACGGATGCCGGAATTAGTTATATTAGTGAAAAGCTAGGTCCTTCTCTAAAGAAAGAGAAGTACATGAAGGCTTTTACAACGTTTGGTAGTCTTTGCGAAAAGTTTGTAGAAAAAGCACATAATGGAAAGCCTTATGATGTTGGAAATATGCCGTTTAAATGGCTTCCATGGTACTGCGTTCCAATAAGTCTTCTAGTAGGTTTTGTGTGTGCAGTCTTTGTGGTTAGTAAAAAGCGTGAACAACTTCATTCTGTTAGTTTTGAAGACAAAGCACATAACTATATGAAGAAAAATACGTTGAAGATAAAAGAGTCTCATGACTACTTCTTGTATCACACGATAACTCGTAATCGAATTAAATCTGACGATGATGATAGTTCGAGCGGAGGAAGTAGCACATTCACTAGTAGTAGTGGCGACACGTATGGTGGTGGTGGCGGTAGTTTCTAATGCCGCAAAATGCAGGATCAAACCCCTGCATTTTCCATTTTAGGCGCAATAAATTTGGATGGGGTTAGGTGAATTTGCTCTCCAAGAATTTAAGGGG
>OHKC01000357.1_pt1 | contig 14422 bp, 5 predicted proteins | sample 1568761 | NCBI WGS metagenome assembly OHKC01 (sample SAMEA3879514, study PRJEB24766) | human gut metagenome | biome: human-associated habitat; feature: feces | place: USA | collected 1985/1987 | reverse complement strand
CGATGGTGTTCCACGGTATTACGGCCATGATTACGCCGAGCGCGCCAATGTAGAACACGAGAATTCGCCAGATAATGTCATTGGTGGCGCGGGGAATCGTACGACGAGGGTCCTCGGTTTCGCCGGCGGTGATGCCGATGAGCTCGGTGCCGCCGAAGCTGAACATCACCACAACCAGTGCCATCAGCAGGCCGGTCCAGGAACCGTCGGAATTCTGCCCCATCAGGCCGTTCGGGAAGAAGCCGTTACCCACGGTGAACCAGTTCGCGAAGCTTGCGCGCACGCCGGATGCGGTGGGCAGGACAAAGATGATGACGGCCAGGCCGCCGATAATCATGGCGATCACGGCCACAATCTTGATGATGGCGAACCAGAACTCGAACTCACCGAATTTAGAGACGCCCAGCAGGTTGGCGGCGCAGATGATCACCAAGAACACGGCCGCCGACACCCATGTCGGAATCGCCGGGAACCAGTAGTTCACAAACGAACCCACCACTGATAGCTCCACCATCGAGACGAGGATGTAGTTGAACCAGTAGTTCCAGCCGGAAATAAAGCCGGCGCGCTTGGACCAGTAGCGGGTGGCATAGTAGCTGAACGCGCCCGCCTTCGGATCCTCAACGGACATTTCAGACAGTGCACGCACAATCGCGAAAATCGCGAGGCCGCCAACCAAGTAGGCGAGCAGAATCGAGGGTCCGGCCAGCGCGATGGATTCACTGGAACCATAGAACAGGCCGGTTCCGATGGCGCCGCCCAGCGCAATCAGCTGGATGTGGCGGTTTTTCAATGACTTGCGCAGCGTGGCCGGCACCGGCACGTCGTCGGTTTCGCGCGGCTTCTTAGGCGCATCAGTAGTACTCATTGTGCTCTTCTCTCACATTTCTTGGGTTTGGCGCACGCGGGGCTTGCCGTGATGCGCAACGTTCGTTATTCTATGCCGCCGTATCGTCTCAGAAATGGTCAATCGTCTATTTGTGCGCTATTGCAAGCGCGGGCGTGGGCGCGGCCGGTGAGCAGGCGAAGCTATAGCGAGCGATGCTTATGAAACCGCACGCTTCACTGAGTTCACTGAATTCACTGTGCTCACTGCGTGGCAGGCGTACACATGGTGAAGATGGTGTGGGACACCGATTCGGGAGAGGCCGCGAGATCGGTGGCGAGCCAATATTGCAAAAGCCCAATGCTGCCGGACACGGCGAATCGCATACGCATCTGCGCCTCGGCTGGGTAACCCGCCGAAGATTGCAACTGTTCGCCTACACCGCGCTGGCTGTAAATCAATCCCAGCAGCTGCTGCTGGAAACCGATATCCGCTTTCGGGCTCATCAGCACTTGGAGATGATTGCGATTGTCGGCAATGTACTGGCAGATGCGCTCAATAACATGCTCGATGCCGGCAGGATCTGGCTGGGCGAGTAGCTGTTCGAGTGCGGTGGTGACCCAGGCCATGGTTTCGTCTTCAATGTCGTGCAGCAGTTCCTCGATGCTCGCATAATGCGCGTAAAACGTGGAACGATTCACATCGGCCCGCTCGCACAACGCTTTAACGGTGATGGAGCCGAGCGGCTGATCGCGCAGCAACTCGATAAGCGCGTCCTGCATGGCACGTCTCGTGTAACGGGTGCGGCGGCTTTCCGTCAAATCCTTGGCCATGGCATTCTCCCCAAGTTCCGACAACTCACAATCCAACTGTTGGTTGCAGAACCGACACAGTGTTGTTTTACTTGAGTATAGCAGGAAGTTCTGGCGGGGCCTATGGGGCTAGGTGGCTGCCACGAGCGCGTTGGAGGTGTGCGATGGCGTATATCGAATTCGACCATGTGGTCAAGGAATATCCTTCTGGCAGCAGTGTGATTCGCGCGCTCGACGAGGCCAGCTTCACCGCCGAACAAGGCGAATTAAGCGTGATTCTGGGGCAGTCCGGTGCCGGCAAAACCACGGCATTGAACATTCTGGGCGGCATGGATACCGCCACAACCGGCCGCGTAGTGGTCGGCGGACGCGATATTACGGGTCTGCGGAAAAAGGAACTGGTGACCTACCGGCGCAACGATATCGGCTTCGTCTTCCAGTTCTACAATCTGGTGCCTAACCTTACCGCGCTCGAAAACGTGGAGCTCGCCTCGCAAATCTGCCCTGACCATTTCGATCCAGAGGAAACGCTGCGCAAAGTCGGACTGGGGGAGAGGATGGACAACTTCCCCGCGCAACTGTCCGGCGGCGAACAACAGCGTGTATCCATCGCCCGCGCGATTGCCAAAAAGCCGAAGCTGTTGTTGTGCGATGAGCCGACCGGTGCGCTCGATTACGAGACCGGCAAGGAAGTGCTGCAGTTGCTGCAGGATATTTGCCAAACGCAAGGCATGACCGTGATGATCATCACGCATAATTCCGCGCTTGCACCGATGGCTCACAAAGTGATTCGCTTCCGCTCCGGCAAGGTGACCAGCGAGGAGGTCAACGCAACGCCGCGGCCCATCGCCGATATCGAATGGTAGGTGATTGGCGATGCTCACTGCAAGACACTCTGTGAAACGCCCCGTGAAACAAGCGAGGCGATTCGTGAAACAACCTGTGAAACATTCTGTGAAACGGCGGAACCTCGACGATAGCGGCGGTCGAGGAGCGGGCGTTTCTGCGGTATTTGCCAAAGATACGTTGCGTTGCTGGCTGCGCAGCTGGAAGAGGTTCGTCTCGATCGCCGTCATCACGCTGCTTGGCGTGGCCGTGCTGACCGGCATCTACGCCGGATGCCGCGATGCTTTTCTGGCGGCCGGTCGTTTTTACGATCAGCAGGGACTGCATGACCTGCAGGTGCTATCCACATACGGCCTGACCGATGATGATGCAACGGCACTGCGCCGAATCGACGGTGTGCAAACCGTGCAGCCCGAACGTTCTCAGACGGTGACCACGTTGGTGGACGGCACCAAGAAAACCGTGACCATGCAGGAAATCGGTACCGAAGGGCTTGATCAGCCGTACATACGGCAGGGCAAACTGCCGAACAAGGCCGGCGAAGTGGCGGTGACTCAGCAGTTCCTGAACGATAGCGGACTCAAGATTGGCGGCACCATTACTGTGACGCCACAAGACACCTCTTCATCCGTCATATCGGTAGCGGCCACGGAGACTGACGATTCCAATAATGCCGATACGGTAGGTGTCGCCGCCAATGCCTCGGCATCCGATGCGAAGTCCGCCGCCAATACGGACGCCGACGCCGAGCAATCCCCGCAGTTCCCCACGAAACTCACCATCACCGGCGTCGTACTTGACCCGCGCGACCTCAACAATCCAGACGGCTATTCGGGCATGACCTCCTTCCGGTCCACCTCATCCGAGGGCTATACGTTCTTTGCACCCAGCGACGGCGTGACCGGCAATATATACACTGCGATATCGGTTGCCGTCACTGGTGCGTCCGATTTTGACACGTTTTCCGATGCCTACGATGAAGCCATCAAAACCGTGGCCGACCGTATCGAACATCAGATACAGACCACACGCCAGAAAGCCCGTCGTCAACAGATCGTCTCCAGCGCGCAGCGCAAACTGGATGATGCCAAAGACGAGGCCAACGAGCAGCTGGACGAAGCCCAGAAGCAGATCGACGACAACTGGGCCGAGCTGGAAGCCAACAAAACGACATTGCAAGATAGCCGTACCGAATTGGAGAACAACAGGACAACCATTACCGATGGCGAACGGCAGCTCGCCGATGGACGTGCGCAGATTGCATCGGCCCGTCAACAGATCGCGCAAGGTCGCCAGCAGATAGCCGAAGCGCGCACCCAGCTCGAATCGGGCAAAGCGCAGCTCACCTCGGCTCGCAAACAGCTCGATGCGGCGCAAACGGAACTGACTGCCAATCGCACGAAAATCGAACAGGGCATTACCCAAATCGACCAAGGCGTGGCACAAATTGATCAGATGCTGTCCATGATTCAACAGGCCGACAATCTACTGGCGCAACTTGACCCGAATATCGACTTCAACTCACCCACATGGCAGGCCATCAAGCAACTGCTCGCGCGCCTTGGCATTACCCTGCCTGAAGTGCCGTCAATCAGTGAGCTGCGGCAACAGCTGGCCGCCAAGCAAACGGAACTGCAAACGCAGCGAGACAGTCTGACCCAGCAGAAAGCCGATTTGCAGCGCACATTAAACGAAACCATTGCCCCCGCACAATCCACCTTGGACCAGCAGAACGCGCAACTGACCGCCAAGGAACAGGAAGCGGCTGCAGGAGAGGCACAGCTCAATACCAAATCCGCGGAACTCGAAGCGAATGCCGCAACCCTCGAAACCCAGTCGGCGCAACTTGAAGCGCAGGCCGCCCAACTGGCCAGCGGCAAGCAGCAGCTCGAAGAAGGCGAGCGGCAGCTGGAAGAAGGCGAACAACAGCTCGCGGACGGCAAGGCGAAACTGGATGATGCGCAGTCTGAACTCGATGCGAAGCGAAGCGAAGCGGAAAGCGAATTCGCCAAGCAGCAACGGCGCATCGACGATGTGGCTAACGCACGTTGGTATGTGCAGACACGCGCTTCGATCGACGGATTCAGCTCGCTCAAATCAGACGTCAGTTCCATCGAATCCATCGGCCGCGCATTCCCGATTGTGTTCCTGCTGGTCGCCGTGCTCATGAGCCTGACCACCATGACCCGCATGGTCGAGGAAGATCGCGGACTTATCGGCACCTACCTTGGACTCGGCTATGGCGGACTCGCCGTGTCCAGCCGGTATCTGCTGTTCGCGTTGCTCGCCTGCTTGGTCGGCGGCGGCATCGGTCTGCTGGTCGGATTCCTCGGCATCCCGGCATTCCTGATGGTGGTGATTGAGGGACTGTATATATTGCCCGGTGTGCGACTTGAATACGACTGGCTGTACGGCTCGGCCGGCATCGTGCTGTTCGTGGTCGGTGTGGGCGTGGTCACCGCGCTCGCCTGCCGCGAGGAGATACGGCACACGCCCGCCGCGCTGATGCGCCCGAAGGCGCCGAAGGCGGGCGCTCGCATATTGTTGGAGCGGATTCGCCCGGTATGGAGCCGGCTGAACTTCCTCGGCAAAGTCACTGCGCGCAATATCTTCCGATTCAAGTCGCGTTTGATTATGACCGTGGGCGGCGTGGCTGGTTGCACAGCGCTGATTATCTGCGGATTTGCGATTAACGACACCGTCGACACGACTGGCGTCAAGCAATATGAGCAGATCTACCAGTATGACTTGATGGTGGTGGCCAATGACGATGACGCCGCCGCGATGCGCAAGCAGGTGGCACAAGATGGCCGGGCCACCGAAACGCTGAATCTGCGCGTGGATAGCGGCGAGATGAGCAATGCGGCGCAGGAAAGCGAAACCGTGCAGCTGATGACGGTGCCCAACAATTCGTTGAACAAACTGAACGACATGGTCACGCTGGAAGAGGCCGGTGACGATGGGTGGTTCGAGCTGCCCAATATCTTCGGCAAAGCGGGTGGCGGCACTGTAGCGCTGGACGATAGTGGTGTGATTGTGGCGAAGTCCGCAGCCAATTCGTTGGATATTCATGCGGGCGACACCGTCACGTTGAGCAATGGCGGCAGCGGGCGGGCCAAGGTGAAGGTTGCGGCGGTGACGCGCAACCTCATCGGCTCTGATGTGTACATCAGTGAGCGACTGTACGACCAGAAGTTTGCGGCCGACGGTGTGACGTCTTCGGCTTCGGGAGATGGCACTGCCTCGACCTTGACGTGGAACGCGATGCTCGCCAAGCTGAAAGGTTCCGAGACCGAACAGGCCGAATATGCGGATCGGTTGGGCGAGGAATCGTCGGTGCTCAAGGCCGTGAGCTGTGCGCATCTGGCCGCCACGTTTAAGTTCGATTTGATGGGTGCCGTGGTGGCGCTGATTGTGGGGCTCGCCGGCGGCCTGGCGCTGGTGGTGCTGTTTACGTTGGCCAATACGAACGTGTCCGAACGCATCCGCGAGATGGCCACACTGAAGGTGCTGGGCTTCTATGACCGCGAGGTGCACAACTACGTGAACCGCGAGATGATGATATTGACCGGTATGGGTGTGGTGGTTGGTCTGCCGCTTGGCAGGTGGATAGGCGGATTACTGACTGCTGCGTTGAATATGCCGTCGCTGTATTTCGAAGTGGAAGTGCACTGGTACAGCTATGCGATTGCCGTGGTGGCGACGCTGGCGTTCGCGCTGCTGGTGCAGCTGTTCACCAACCCAGTGCTCGATCGCGTAGACCCGGTCAGCTCGCTCAAGTCCGTGGAATAGAGGTAGAAGTTCAATTTGGTGTTGATGAATTGAACTTTTTGGCGGAATATTTACAGTATCATCGCATGTATTCTTGAGCTGAGCGGTTTTCGTGACATATTTCGGTGATACAGTTTGAACTTGTTTTGAACGAGTATCGCGTCTGGTGCGTAACAATCGGGCGGCAGAGAAGAGAAATGAAATCAGTATGGCCGATACGAATGTGAATGGTGGTACACAGCAGGCTACGGGCAAACTCAAGTCTGTCGAAAGCCTGGACCAGACCAACGAGATGGAGCGTGGCCTGAGCAATCGCCACGTACAGTTCATCGCCATTGGCGGCACCATCGGCACCGGCCTGTTCCTGGGCTCGGGCAAGTCAATCTCGCTAACCGGCCCCTCGATCATCTTCGTGTACATTCTGGTCGGTGTCATCATGTTCTTCCTGATGCGCGCCATCGGCGAAATGATGTACCGTGACCCCAGCCAGCACACCTTCATCAATTTCATCACCCGTTACCTTGGCAACGGGTGGGGGCATTTCGCCGGCTGGACGTATTGGGCCGCGCTCGTGCTGCTGGGCATGACCGAGATCACGGCCGTCTCCACGTACTTCATCACCTTCTTCGACACGTTCGGCATCGACCTGACCCATTGGAAATGGCTGATCGAGCTGTGTTTCCTGGTGTCGCTGGTCTCCATCAACCTGATCGCCGTCAAGGTGTTCGGCGAGGTGGAATTCTGGTTCTCGATGATCAAGATCACGCTGATTTGCGCGATGATCGCCACCGCCGTGGTCATGATCGTGATCGGCTACCATTACCCAGCCGTGCAGATTCACGGCGTGGACCACGTGAGCCCGGCCGGCCACGCCGGATTCGACAACCTGTTCGCCAACTTCTCGTTCGCGCCGAACGGTTGGATGGCCTTCCTCATGAGCTTCCAGATGGTGTTCTTCGCCTACGAGATGATTGAATTCGTGGGCGTCACCGTCTCCGAGACCAAGAATCCTCGTGAGGTGCTGCCCAAAGCCGTCAACGAGATCATCGTGCGTGTGCTCATCTTCTACGTGGGCGCGCTCGTGGCCATCATGTGCATCGTGCCGTGGACCTCGTTCAAGCCGAACGAGGACGGCTCCTTCGCCTCCCCGTTCATTATGGTGTTCCAGTACGCCGGGCTGAATTGGGCGTCCGCGCTGGTGTTCTTCGTGGTGATCACCGCCGCATCTTCCGCGCTGAACTCGCTGCTGTACTCGGCTGGCCGCCACCTGTACCAGCTGTCCGAGGTGTCGCCGAACCCGATGCTGAACAAGCTCGGCAAGGTGTCCGATCGCAAGGTGCCGGCCCGCGCCATCCTGGTGTCCGCGGCGCTGATACTGCTGTCGCCGATCGTCAACGCCATCCCCGGTGTGTCCGGAGCGTTCGTGCTGTTCTCGTCCGCCAGCTCCGCGGTGTTCCTGTTCATCTACATCCTGACGCTGATGGCACACCGCAAGTACCGTCGCTCCGCCGATTTCATCGCGGACGGGTTCGTCATGCCCGCTTGGAAGGTGCTCAATACGGTGGCAATCGTGTTCTTCGTGTTCATCTACCTGACGTTGTTCCTTGCGGACGATACGCGCAATTCCGCGATTGCCGGCCTGGTGTGGCTTGTGGGCTTCGGTGGATTCTCTATGCTGCGCGAACGCTACCGTAGCCGCGATTTGAAGGCCGCACTGGAACACAAGGAGTGATTGGACGGGCTGATTGGCTGGCGGCTATTGGTTGGGTGGCTGTTGGCTGTTGGCGGCTGACTGGCTAGCGGCCGATAGCCAATGACTGGGCTGATCGTCAGCCAATCGGCTGCCTATAGGTCTCATTGATACATTCGGTCATCCGATTAGTGCATTTGTGCGGACAATTAGTGCATTCGATCATCGGATTAGTACATCAGTGTGCAATTATTAGTACAATTAGCCGCCTAATTAGTACATTAGGACATAAAACAATGTCCTAATGTACTAATTAGATGCTAAAATACGATAAGTGCCATGTCCTAATGTATGAATTATCGCTATGAAGGGCGGAATGCGATGACGCAGGATGAACTTATGCAAGTGCTGCAGGCCGGTGAATCATCTATGGTCGAGTTCAAGCGCTGCAGCGAATTGCCTCATACGGATACTTTTGAGACTGTATGCTCATTCGCCAATCGTTCTGGTGGCAGCATTTATCTTGGCGTTGACGATGACGGTCAAGTGCTCGGCGTCGATTCTAAGCGCGTTAGTGAGATAGAGCGCAACGTTGTCAACGTAGTGTCTAATCGTAAGATGTTCGAACCGGCTCCAATGGTGGAAACGGAACATATCGAGTACGACGAACGGATTATTGTTCGTATTTGGGTAGCTCCGAGTTCTTCGGTTGTGCGGTTCAAGGGCGCAGTGTTTGATCGCATTGCTGATGTGGATACACACATCGAAAGCGATATCCAGATTAGTCAAATGTATATTCGCAAGCAGAACTACTATTCCGAACGGCGAATTTTCCGTTACGTGACTCCGTTTGATTTGCGTCCTGAGCTGATTGCGCGAATGCGGCAGCTGGCGGTCGCTCAGCGAGCTGGGCACCCTTGGGGAACTATGTCTGACGAAGAACTGTTCCGCAGCGCCAAGCTATACGATCGTGATTACACGACCGGCGAAGAGGGCTTTAATCTTGCTGCAGTGCTGCTCTTGGGCAAGGATGAAGTCATTTCCTCGGTTTGCCCAGCGTATATTACTGATGCCGTGGTTCGGCGAGACAATATTGACCGATACGATGACCGACTTATGGTGCGGACCAACTTGTTCGATTCGTACGAGCAACTCCGTGAATTTACTGAGCGGAATCTGCCTGACCGCTTTGTGTTAAAGGGCGATAAGCGAGTGAGCCCGCGTACGATGATCGCCCGTGAATTGGTGGCAAACAGCCTCATGCATCGGGAGTATTCCAGTCCGGTGGTGGCGCGTGTCACCATTGATAATGAATCCATCCGGACGGTTAATGCTTCGCGCTCATTCTTTGAAGGTCGAATGAAGCTGGGCGAGTTCACGCCAATGCCAAAGAATCCGATTATCGCTAATGTGTTTGTGCAGACCGGCATAGCCGAGCAGCTGGGTAGCGGACTGCGGAATCTGATAAGAGCGTCCCGGCAATATACTGAGCGAGAGCCTGAGTTCCGCGATGGTGACATATTCGAGGCGACGATTCCTATTGTTCCTGCGCTGAAGACCGTGGATGGTTCTGGTTTTGCTAGCGTGAGATCTGTAGTTGAGAAAGATGCCGAAGAGGGTGCGAGGCTCATTGGCGGGGAACGTGTGGATGGTAAGAAAGCAGATGCAACCGCATCGGGTGAAATTGATTCGCGGGCAGCGATGCTGTCGGCGATGAATCGACGCTTGACAGAGGTTGACTATGTGACTGTACCTGAACTCGCCAAGATAACAGAGCTCGATAACAGAACAGTCCGCAAATTCCTAAACGGTTTAGTTGCGCAAGGAAAGCTGATTGCTGAAGGCAACACGCGTGGTCGGCGTTATCGGAAGGGATAGCGGGCGCGATATCTCGATGCAGTGGGATTCACTTAAGGGCTACGGCAAATATGATTCGTAGCGATTGGGCCAGCGCAATTCGAATGGCTCATGACTTTGTGCGTCGTTTGTGGTCTCTGAAGTTGTTTGCTGGGTGACGGTTTTGTGATAAAATCGCTCATATCAAAATGTTTGCGTAAACATTTTGGCTGCGCCGAAAGAAGGAGTCGACGTAGGTCATGTATCAGGCAAAGAGGCCGGCGCAGTGAAGCAAAGGCCGATTTTTCCGGTATAAGGCGGACAGCAGGAACACTAAGGAGACCAATGAAGGTACTGAGCAAATCGCTTGCTGCAATGGTTGCGGCGGCAACACTAGTGGGAGGAGGGGCGTTTGCGGTTGCCGGCACTGCGTATGCGGCTGATAACGATGCCATTACCGTGACCCCGAACCCGTGGTATGCCAACAGTTTCGATGGCTGGGGCACCTCGCTGGCTTGGTTCGCCAACGCCACCGGCAGCCTCGGCGAGGAATCGGCCATCACCACCAATCTCGGCGATGACGCTTCCAAGGCTAAGGCTGTGGAATACGGCAAACAGCTGCGCGAACAGTTCTACCAGTCCATCTTCGGTGATGAAGGACTGGACCTGAACATGGCCCGCTACAACGTGGGCGGCGGCAATGCCTCCGATGTTGCCTACGGCTACCCATTCATGCGCCAAGGCGCTGCCGTGCCTGGCACGTGGAAAGATGACGCCACCGGCTCCGGCACGTATGGCAATGGCGTAACCACCAAGCAGGCCGACAAAGACAAGCTGGCTGCGGCATTCGACCCGACTGACGACAACCAGTATGACTTCTCCAAGTCCGCCGCCCAAGACTGGTGGATTGAGCGCGGTGCCACCGGCGATAACCCTGACATCACCGACGTAGAGGCCTTCGCCAACTCCGCTCCGTGGTTCCTGACCAACAGCGGTTACGCCACTGGTGGACGCAACTCCGGTAGCAATAATCTTGCAAACCCTGCGAAATTCGCTCAGTACATGGCCAAGAACGTCGAGCACCTCGAAAGCCTTGGCGCAAACGTTGACACGGTCGAGCCGTTCAACGAGTCCGAGACCAGTTACTGGGGCACTCCGGGCGACATGGCTTCGAAGTACACCGATGAGAGCGATGACAACACCAAGCTCATTAACAACTACTGGGATAAGTACTACTCCGACAAAGATAAGTCCGTCACCCCATACTCCAACGCGCTGAAGAAGCCGCAGGAGGGTATGCATGTCAGCAACGCCCAGCAGCAGCAGACGATTACCGCACTCGCTGAGGCGCTCAAGGACAATGATGACACCATCATCGCAGCCACCGATGCCACGAACTCCGCCGACTTCGTCAAGTCGTACAACCAGTACCCGCAGGCGATCAAGGACCTTATCGGCCAGTACAACGTTCACGCCTACTCCGACAGCAACCAGATGCAGTCGCGCGATATCGCTCAGGCAGACGGCAAGAAGCTGTCGATGAGCGAGGTGGACGGCTCCTGGCAGTCTGGCTCCTACAACCCGTACGGTTTCGACAACGCGCTGGGCATGATGAGCAAGATCAGCTCCAACGTCACCCGCCTGCAGTCCAAGGACTTCACCTTCTGGCAGGTGGTCGAGGACCTCTACAACATGCAGATGGGGTCGAATGTGAATCCGGCCGGTGAGAACACCAACTGGGGCACCGTGCTCATCGACTTCGACTGCACCGTGGCTGGCATGGACGGCAAGCTCTACTCCGAGCGCCGCGTGAACAACAACGGCGGTACCACCGATGGACTTGAACCGTGCACGGTTATTGCAAACGCCAAGTACAACGGCGTCAAGGCCATCACCCACTTCATCCACGCGGGCGACAAGGTCATCGCCAACAACGATGAGGACAACAACATGACTGCCACCTCCGACGATGGCAAGACACAGACCGTCATCCACCGCAACTCCGGCACCTCTGACCAGACCTTCGTCATCGACCTGTCGAAGTACGGCGAGATTGCCGACAACGCTTACGGTGAGCTCTACCTGACCACCGAAACCTCTGCCGAAGACAAGAACGCGGGTGTCGATTCCGCCACTCCGGAAGTCTTCGCCAAGACCAGCAACGTCAAGCAAGCTGAAGGCTCTGTGATGATTGACAAGGCTGCCAAGACCGCTACGGTCACTGTGCCCGCCCGTTCTATCGCCTCCATCCAGCTCACTGGCGTGACCGGCTACGCTAAGGATGCTGCCGTCGAGACCGGCGACACTTACCAGCTCGTTGGTAAGCAGTCCGGCAAGGCCGTGGCTGATACCACTTCTGGTGATTCCGCGCTGTCCCTGGCCAACGTCGCTTCCGATGCCGAGAACGCCAAGAAGCAGACTTGGACCTTTACCCAGATCGAGCAGCCCACCGACTCCGAGCGCCCTGATCTCAAGGCTTATGTGATTACTAACGCCGAAGGCAAGGTGCTGGTGTCCAAGGATGGCACGAACGCGCTTTCCAACGAAACGGTTGAGGCCGCTAAGTCCGACCCGGCTGCCAAGTGGATTCTCAACACTTCCGATGGTTCGACCTACCAGCTGCTCAATGCCGCGACTAAGACGAACCTCGATGTGGATAACTCTGGTACCACAGTCGGCACGAAGGTTGGCTTGTGGCAGTCACCGAGCGGCACTTCGCCGTCCGCCAACCAGACATGGACTCTACGCAATGTAACGCCGACCAGCCAGAAGACCGTGAACGTGCAGACCGCCGTTAACGAGAAGGCCGCGCTGCCGACCGAAGTCACGCTCTACTACACCTGGGGCGAAGGCAAGGCCACGGTTGCCAACTGGGATACTTCCAAGGTCGATGTGGCCAAGGAAGGCACCTACGAAGCCACCGCTACCGCCACCGATGTGTACGGCAACGAGTTCAATGTCGCCGCTACGGTCTACGTTGGCGCGCTCACCGTTTCCGATCCGGTATCGGCTACAGTGCTGGCCGGCACCAGTGCGAGCGAGGCGAAGGCCGCGCTTGAGGCTGCGCCGGTGTATCTGCACGTCAAGGCATCGCCTGCATTCGAGGGCGATGCGGCTAAGGTTACGTGGAACTTCGATGGGCTTGATACCAAGCTCGCCGATGCCAAGGCTGGCGACAACATTGCCGTGACCGGTACTTACCAGCTGGACGACGCGACCACGATTGCGCTGAAGGGCACGATCTATGTCACCGCCGCCACGCCTGAGAATGTGGCCGACACTGCTTCCAGCCTGACCGTGACCAACCAGCAGACGGAATACAGCAAGGGCGATCAGTGGAAGAAGCTCACCGATGGTGACACGTCAGCTGAAGCCTGGGTGACGTGGAACTCTGCTGGTGACTATTCCGCCAGCCCGACCGCCACGATTGACTTCGGCTCTGAGTGTGAGCTTAGCAGAGTGACCATTACGTATGGTGACAAGGCTCCGGCTTCCGCCAAGGCCGAGTACACCACTGATGGCGAGACGTGGATGCAATTCGGTAGCGATGTTAAGCCTGCCGCAGGCCAGACGGTGACGTTCAAGGCCGATAAGGGCACAGTGAATGCCACGAAGGTGCGCATTGTGAACACCGTGAACAACGACTACATGAACGCCACCGAAATTCAGGCATTCGTGACGCCGGTTCAGGGTGCTGCGAAGAACATCGCCGCGGCCTCTGGCACGAACTTCTCGGTGAACTTCCAGGAGGGTGCCTCCGCTTCCAAGGCCATCGATGGTGACACTACGTCAAAGGGTTGGTCCACTTGGGCTTCCACCGCCTCGACGGTGGACCCGGTCGCCACGTTCACCTTCGACGAAGCTCAGACCATCACCGAAGTGAAGACCTTCTTCTACTACGATGGTCGTGCGTCTTGGCCGAAGAGCCAGACGCTGGAATACCGGGATGAGGCTGGCGAATGGCATGGAGTCGGTACCAAGGATGGCTGGAAGATACAGGCCGGCGATGCCGGCTCTGGCTCCGACGGCATCACCGCCGCCGACACCCCGACCGTTGACTTCGTGCTCGGCACCCCGGTAAAGGCCAAGGCCATCCGCCTGACTAACACATTGCAGGACACCAAGGTGTACATCAACGTGGCTGAGATCCAGGTGTTCGCACAAGACAGCACGGTACTCACCCCGCAGCCAGCATCCGATGCCACGCTGGGCGACCTGCGTCTTGACGGCGAAACCGTTGAAGGCTTCGACCCGTCCAAGACCGACTACACGGTTGATCTGCCGGTCGACGCCGAGGCAAACCCAGTGCTGCAGGCCTTCGCCACCGACAATGCCGCCGCCGTCAAGGTGACTGGCGACGCGGTTGAGAACGGCAAGCTTGGCGGCAAGGCCGCCATTACGGTGACCTCAGCCGACGAGTCTGAGACGAAGACCTACACGGTGACCTTCAACGCCTTCACTTTGGCTTCGCTCAAGGTGATCGGACCCACGAAGACCGAGTACGCCATCGGCGACAAGCTCGATACCGCCGGTCTGAAGGTGACTGCCGTCTACCAGAGTGGCGACAAGACCAAGGAAGTGCCGGTCGCTCTTGACGACCCGCAGCTTGCGATTGGCTCGTTCGACTCCACCACCGCAGGC
>OHKC01000309.1_pt1 | contig 15814 bp, 19 predicted proteins | sample 1568761 | NCBI WGS metagenome assembly OHKC01 (sample SAMEA3879514, study PRJEB24766) | human gut metagenome | biome: human-associated habitat; feature: feces | place: USA | collected 1985/1987 | reverse complement strand
CAGGATAACACCTCGAAAGGTGAAAACAAGTACTTGACAAACTACCAAACCTGTGATATACTATAGGTACAAGGTGAGGAAAGGAAGTCCAGTACAGGATAACACCTCGAAAGGTGAAAACAAGTACTTGACAAACTACCAAACCTGTGATATACTATAGGTACAAGGTGAGGAAAGGAAGTCCAGTACAGGATAACACCTCGAAAGGTGAAAACAAGTACTTGACAAACTACCAAACCTGTGGTACAATATAGGTAAAGAAAGATAGAAACGAACCATGAAAACAGAATACAGGAGGAAAACAGTATGAAAGCTTATGATTTTATTGAAGACTATGTTATGAACAATGACGAAATTTCAGAGTCCAGAAAATACGATATGTACAAAGCCATTAAAAAACTATACATCAACATCGCAAAGAATGACTACGAGTATCTTTGCTATACTATCAACGGCAGTTATGACAGTACTGGTCAGTGTGCAATTACACGTGAATACGCAAGAGAACTGTTAAAGTATTCACAAGAAGAGATGGACACTTTTCTTGAGATTTTATTAGCAGAACACATCACAGAACTACAGGGCGGAATGATAGTATTATAACATGCATAGCCGACAAGCGGCACGGGTGGTGCAAATCCACCCTATGCATTAGAGCAATAACGCTCAAGAACATTGAAAACAGAATACAGGAGGAAATAACATGAAACCTATGTTGATTACAAACAATCAGCGTAAAATGCACGGATTACCATTATGGAGAAAAAAGAACAGCAAAAAGGGAGTGCATACACGTTGTAAGGCAGATGAGGCAATTACAGCATTTATTGACTACTGCAATCAGTAGGAGGAATGGAATGAAATACAAGATTAAACTTTATATCGGCGGACATTTATCAATGATTACCTATCGGACAGACGCACTTCAAAATGTATTATCGTGCGCCAGAAAAGCAATTACATTGTTTTCAGAATGCAACGAGCGCGTAAAGCTTTGTGTTCTTGACAGCAACGGTAATGGTATAATGTCATATGTAACCGGAAACAAGCCGAAACCCGTTTACACAGCTATCGACCATGTAAACAAGGAGCGAAAAACATATTACACCGGGGCATAGTTCTTTAGAAAGGAGAAAAAATTTTGAAGATCAAACTTTTACGACTGTTACAAATATTCATAATAGTTGCACTGATTTACGATATTGTCGTATTCAGCTACACAGCAATGATTTTTGGATAACGCGGCTAGAGTTAGTCTAAACTAACTTCATAACAAAATATTTCAATTAATTGTGAAAAATCACTTGACAAAAACAGTGTTAAGAGCTATAATAAATACAGTAAGAACGTTAGCTCTTACCGCACTGTTAGGGCGGCGCGCCAAACCGCCCACCTCTTGAGCGACAAGTCGACTGAACGCGGCTCATTACCGCGGTCGCTCTTCCAGACGAGTCCTGACGTCTGGTAAAAATAATTTCCGAAACAAAAATACAAGAAAAGGAGGAAACAGAAATGAGAGAGTCAATGGTAACTCGTACCGTCTTAGGTACGAAAGTAACAGTTCTTGCAATGGACACGAATACATGTGAGCCTAGCAATGTAACTTATGAGATCGGAGGTTCTCATGTCAATGACGAAAAACTTCTTAACAAGGTTCGTAAAGAGCATGATAGAGAAGATTTCAAGGTCGTTAAAATTGTAGGCGTAGAGCCATTCGAGAAAAGATACGGCATGAAAGAGTCTGACTTTATCGCTCATGCGGTTGAGTTAGAACCACTTCCTAAACGTAACTAACAACGTGTTATAACACAGCAAAATTCAACCATACGTGCAAGAAAGTAGTGTCTTTAAAACAGGCGGAGGATCTTTCCACATTTGCCGCAATTAAACAAGAAAAAGGAGAAAACGAACATGAAAGTATTAAAAGCAAGTAAAGAACTTACAAAAATTGAGCAGTATATGCTCACAGTCGACAAAGGTGCAGAATCTATGAAAGACGTTCCGGATGGGGCATCTATTCCAGTATCAGTTTGGTGTACCTATGAGGACGAAAAAGAAGATGGTACTCTTACCGAGATTACATCAATCATGGACACCAGCGGAAAGGTATATGCTTTCCAGTCGGCAACGTTCCGTAAATCACTAGAAAAGATTCATGAGGTGTTCGGCGGTGAGCCATATGCAATCATTAAAGAGTCTGGCAAGACGAAAGCAGGACGAGATTTCATCGACTGCCGATTAGACTATAACAGTGTACAGCACTAAGCACAATCAATAAAAGGGGGTTTGAAACCCCCTTTTCTTGTATCAATAGTAAAGAGAGGTAAAAACAGTGGCAAAGAAAAGATTAAAGAAACAGAGCGCAAAACAGCAAGCTATCAACAAGGCATATGCAAAAGAAAGAAGTCGTATAAAATCGTTCTTGCGCCGAGCTAGTAAACGTGGGTATCAGTTCCCAGAGGGCATTGTACCAGCAATACCGAAGCGCAAAACAGAAGCCAGTATTCGCAAGCTTAAAAGGCTGACGAAAGATGTGATGTATGAGAAAGCAATCTATGGAGGTCCAGCGTCATACGGAGAAATCGTTTCTGCTAAAGAGGGTTTAAAGCTTGAGAGAAAAGAAAGAGCAAAACGTGCAAGCGAAACAAGAAAAGCAAACAAAGAATCAGAACAGCGTTTCTGGACTAGCACTGACGGCACAAAAGTTCCTGTAACAGATGAGCCAGCATTAGCTTATGCGCAATCAGTAAATGACTTGGTGGATAAACTGAAAGAGATTATCTCTACAATGGATGTATACTATTATACAACGACAACTGGTAAAAGGTCGCGGAGAAACCCAGAGGTTGCAGAGAGAGCTAACAGGGTATTGAATGAAATTTTATCGACGTTAGACGAAGTTCTGGAAGATGTCGGTAATGCAATCATGAAAACGTTGCCGAAAGAACAGCAAAAAGATTTTAATGCGATTGACCTCGGAAAGAATAGAGTTGGTGAAGAGTTATCAAGCCATTGGGATGATATTCAAGGGTGGCTCGGTGTCATTCATTATGATTCTGACGGTGATTTAGTAAGGGCGTCTGCTCAAGCTATCATCAATCTGTTAAGCAGTATTGCTGATTTTACGTTGTCTGAATCTGCTATGCGCTCATTCGAAGATTTAGACGATATGATGGACGGCGATTATTAATCCTTGAAAAAACGCAAGTATCGTTATTTTGTAGGGGATTTTGAAACGACCGTATACGCCGGTCAAACTGATACAGAAGTGTGGGCGGCGGCTACAGTAGAGTTAAACACAGAGTCAGTCACCGTCTCGCATAGCATCGGAGATTGCCTTAAACATCTTGCACACTACAAATGTAACGTAATCTGCTATTTTCATAACTTAAAATTTGATGGGTCTTTCTGGATAGATTACTTAATCAAACAAGGATATCAGCAAGCTTTTATCGTCAATCAGTCTGAACAGTACAGCGTAAGCTGGTTGAAAGAGAAAGATATGTACTTTCGTTCTTTCAAATATTCAATCAGCGATAGAGGACAGTGGTATTCTATTACAATACGGCTGGGTAATGGTAAGTTCATTGAGCTACGTGACTCATTAAAGCTATTACCGTTTTCTGTAAAGACAATTGGTGAATCGTTTAAGTTAAAGCATCGTAAGCTTGAAATGGAATACAAAGGCTTGCGATATGCTGGGTGCGAAATAACAGCAGAAGAGATCGAGTATATTAAGAATGATGTACTTGTAATAAAAGAAGCAATCGAGTTCATGTTCGCAGAGGGACATAACAAGCTGACGATAGGCTCGTGTTGCATGGAAGAATATAAAAACATATTTAACCATGAAACAGTATATGAGTGGGAACAGATGTTTCCAAACCTATACGACTTTAAGATTGACAATAGTATATATGGCGTTTCTAACGCTGGCGAATACATCAAGAAATCATATAAAGGTGGTTGGTGTTATGCTGTAAAAGGCAAGACAGGCATACCATATGGTGCTGGTGTAACCGCTGACGTAAACTCATTGTATCCGTCTATGATGCACTCTGAATCTGGTAACTATTACCCTGTAGGACTTCCTGTATTCTTTCAAAACAGCATTCCAGACATTGCGTACGAAAAATATTTCTTTGTTCGTATTCGAACACGTTTCTATCTAAAGAAAGATAAGTTACCTTTTATTCAGATTAAAGGTTCATCTCTGTACACGGGAACAGAAGCACTGGAAACCTCAGATGTATACATCAATGGACAATACCATAGGTACATCTATGATGGTAACATGAACAAAGTTCCAACATCTGTAGAGTTGACATTAACAATGACAGATTACAAACTGTTATTAGACCACTATGACGTTGAGGATTTTGAAATCTTAGACGGTTGTTACTTTGAGAAAAAGATCAGTCTGTTCGACGCTTATATTGACAAGTATAAGGAAATCAAAATGAACAGCAAAGGAGCAATGCGTCAGCTTGCAAAGCTGTTCTTAAACAATCTGTATGGAAAGTTCGCAAGTAGCACTGACAGTTCATTCAAAGTAGCCTATCTGAAAGAGGACAACACAATCGGATTCCGTAGGGTAGAAGCGAATGATAAAGAACCTGGATATATACCAATCGGTTCGGCAATAACAAGCTATGCACGCAACTTTACGATAAGAGCGGCACAGGCGAACTATCATGGTGTAGACAAACCGGGATTTATCTATGCCGATACAGATAGTATACATTGCAACTTGAAACCAGATGAAGTACAAGGTATTAAAGTACACAACACAGCGTTTTGTTGCTGGAAACTTGAAAGCAAATGGGACAGTGCTATTTTCACTAGACAGAAAACATATATTGAGCACGTAGTCGAAGAAGATATTGAGTTGAAAGGCAATGAATGGGTTGGTGAGAAAGTAGAGCCATACTATAACGTTAAGTGTGCAGGAATGCCTAGCAAATGTAAAGACCTATTCATTCGAAGCATGGAAGATAAGCAAGGAAAACCGGATGACTGGGAAGAGGAAGAGAAAAAGTTCTTATTTGATGAAACTGACAAACCAATTCACAGAGATCTAACAGACTTTACCTATGGACTTACAGTACCAGGGAAGTTAATGCCAAAACGCATTCCAGGTGGTGTACTGCTCTGTGAAACAACATATAAAATGAGGTGAGTGAAATGACATTAGAAGAACTGAGACTGTATATTGCACCAGCAACATACTGCATGGTGATTGACGTATCAGATTACGACAACGGAAAAGAAATATTCAAAGGAAGATGTGAAAAAATGGTACGTTTTCGTGACGAGCTGAAACCAGAAAAATATCTGATCTGGAGCATGACTGTAGATAAATTAAGAGGATGGCTTGTCATCCGCGTATACCAGAAAGGTATCTTTAAAAGTAATTAAAAAAGAAGCAGGGAGCTTACGAGGTAAGCTATCCCTGCTTCTTGTATATCTTTAGCCACTGAACGAATCACGCCTGCTCGCCTAGCAGTAAATAAGTAAGGCAGTATAGTTTCAACCGGGCACCCTTTCTTATCATGATATGAAACAATGGTAGATACCAGAATCATCTGTACGACAATACAGCCAGTGTTGCTTCTTTGCATTCTAGGTTCTTAAACCGGAACGCTCCCTTGCTGAACAGAAAACGCATATTCATGATGAACATATCGTGTCTCTGTAGCATCAAGTAGTTGATCTGATGATCTTCTGTTGTAACTGTGATCTTGTATGGATATGTTAAGTCCGGTTTATCATCGACATACACTACACCTTTTTCTACATACTCCTTAACGCCGTACTCTTTTCCCCTATAACGAAGTGTGCAAACGTATTTGCATTTTCCTTGCATGGTTTCAACAAAAGAGTAATTGTCATTCAGATACACAGCTTCTGTGGAATATTTCATATAATCATCTTCGGCAAAAGCTTTTGCAAAGCCAGATTGTTTCATTTCTTCCGAGGCACTGTCAACATATCCTTGTTCCAGCACCCACCCATGTCCACGTAGGAACTTCGTATCATCCTGTAGTCTACCGCCTATCTTCATAGCACTGTAATAAGGGTTCAAGATAGTAACTGGGTTTGACATCATGTATACGGGAACATACCTTGTCTGTTTTCCCTGTCCACGAGCGATGGATGTATGAATGCTCTGGAATTTTGCCACTTCTCTGTCACAATAATGATTAGTTTCCGATTGAAATTCATCGAATAAAATACGGTCAACGTCGGAAAAGAAGTGTGAATATTTTTTAATCTGATCGGCACTGTTCAATGTAATAGCGTACCCGCATGAACGTTCATCAAGATACAGCTCATGAAATATACCATGAGCAAGTCTCTTGCTAGTCATTTCCATGCTAGGGAAGAACAGTGTTTTCAAGTCTTTGAAGAATTTCTCAGACACGTTGTCCAGTTCGTAGTTATACCGATATAATAGTGCGAACTTTTCTTTGAAGTTTATAAAACGTCTAACAGCAAGCCGTCCAAAGTAAGTAGTCTTGCCACCCGTCCGGTTTGTTGTGACCATATAAATTTCCGGACGTTGCCCGTCAAGGTCTTTGAGCGAAAGGAGCTTTGTTCCGTCGTAATACTTTGACATTCAAATATTCTTCCTTTACATTTATTTGAATCATGAATTTTTTGATTCTAAAAATATTATAACATAAAAGCTTGACAAAATCAAGCCTAAGTGTTATTATGAAATCACGGAAGAGAGGTGAAGAACATGAATGTAAATGACATTACACAGTTTATCAATTTATACGGGTTTCCAATCGTATGCTGTGGAGCACTTTTTTGGTATAACATTAAAGTAGTAGGAACATTACGTAAAAGTGTTGAAGCAAATACAAAGGCACTCAACATTCTGTGTGAAAGGTTAGGAGGTACAAACAATGCCGAAGATCGAAACAGCTGTAGCATGGGCAGAACAGATCGCTAACGATAACAGACACGGTTATTCACAGATACACCGGAACAGTCCCGACTATGATTGTTCATCATTCGTAGGGACAGCACTTGCGAAAGCTGGTTTTCCGGTAAGTATTTACAGCACAACAAGAAACCTCGGTGAACAGTTGGAAAAAGCTGGTTTTGTGAAAGCTAAAAAACCGTGGAGACGCGGAGATATCCACCTTGCGCCTGGGCATCATGTAACAATGTCGGTCAATGCGTCACAGATTGTCCACGCAAGCCAGTCCGAGAACGGCGGAATTGATGGACAGACGGGTGATCAGACCGGAAAGGAAATTTGCGTCCGATCTTATTATGATCTACCGTATTTGAACGTAGTTCATTATCGCTATGCAGGGGATGAAAAACCGCAGAAACCGATTGAAATAACAATCAAAACAGAATCTGCACGTAGTTTTGACCGGAAAATCGCTGGAGCGTATCATACGAACGATCGTTACAATTTGCGCGTTGGAGCTGGAATTGACAAAACGATCATTTTAACATTGCCAGCCGGAACAAGTGTTAGAAACTACGGGTATTACACCGAAAAGTGGTATCTTGTGAAAACAATTGTGAATGGAATTGTCTATACCGGATATGTAGCTAAAGAGGGGTTGACTCGTGGCTAACATTAACACTTCATGGTCTTGGGCAGTTGCTACCTGTAACCGACCAAACGTCGGTTATTCACAGACATACAGGGAACAGCAGACAGTAAACGGTATTACCTACTATGACTGTTCCTCGTTTATCTGGTACGCGCTTGTAGCTGGTGCTTTCCCATGTATTGAGACTTATGGTTCACATCACCCGTTCACAACTTACGATATGATTCCTGTTCTACAGTCAATGGGATTTACAGAAGTAACCGTTTCGGATGTATGGAAACCGGGTGATATCCTCTGGCGGTCTGGACACACCGAGATGGTATATCAAGGACGAAAAACCATGGGAGCGCACACAGATGACGCACCACTCGAACAGCAGGTCAGTATCAATGCTTCGGAATCATCACCGAGCAACTGGTCACGTTGCTTTAGGTATGGGTCTGGTGGTTCTGGTGTTGGCGCATCTGCCTATGTTTCCGCCGCAATCTGTGGCAACTGGATGCAGGAAAGTACACTGAACCCAGGACAGTGGGAACTAGGATATAAACAAGGTTTTGGTTTAGGACAATGGACAGACAACTCCGAAACGAACAGACGCACACAGTTGCTTAACTGGTTACAGGAAAATGGGTACGCTTCAAATGACGGAAACGGTCAGCTTGCGTATTTCATCCATGAAAATATCTGGTATCACTCCGGTGTTGCCGCAAACTTCGACAACTTGTCGGCGTTCTTGTCCAGCACAAGTACCGACATTCCCATGCTGACCGAAGCGTTCATGCGTGGGTGGGAGGGTATCAGCGATTCCTCCCTTTCCTATCGTATTTCATGCGCAAACACTTATCTTGAGTATTTCAATACCCACGCTTCGGACACACCGTCAGCATGGTATAATGCAGAGTCCTACGATAATCCTAGTTCCACGCTTCTCTCTTTCGGTAGTGAAGCAAATTTAAACAATGCTTTGTTAATATTACTTTTCTTGTCTGGCGGTGACGTTCCACCGTTGCCGCCGCTAAAAAAGAAAAAGAAGATGCCTGTTTGGATGATGTGCAGATATTTCATTTAAGGAGAATAGTTATGGCAGTAAGAACAACACAGGAAATTATTGACGCACTGAGAGAATCGTTCGGTGAGTCACCAGACGATACACAGCTTGCTATGCTGGAAGATGTTTCCGATACGTTTACCGATCTGAATGAAAAGTCGGGTGAGGATTGGAAAACAAAGTATGAGGAAAACGACAAGGCATGGCGAAAACGTTACACTGACCGCTTCAGCGGTAAGGCTGACCCGGAAGACGATCCACAAGAAGATGATCCCGAGTCACCGAAACCATTAACATATGAAAGTCTTTTCAAGACAGAATAGGAGGTTTTAGAAATGCCCAGAAGAATTGCAAAATCAACATTACAGGCATCAACGCTTGACATCTTGAATGCCATTCGCCAGAATGCATCCTATGATTACCAGCAGTCTGTGCCAGTTGTCGCAAAAGCAAGCGACATTCCAAAAGTCGGAGAAGTAATTTGCGGAACACCAGCTTTCGCAAACCAGTACGTAAATGCACTGGTCAATCGTATCGCACTTGTTATGGCAAAAAGTGCTACATTCAACAACCCGTATGCAAGTCTTAAAAAGGGTTATCTTGAGTTCGGTGAAACCGTCGAAGAAATTTTTGTACAGATTGCAAAAGTTGTTGATTACACACCGGAGAAAGGCGCGGTGCGCGAATTTAAACGTACACTTCCAGATGTAAAATCTGCTTTCCATACCATGAACTGGCGCGTTATGTATCCGGTAACAATCCAGGACGAAGATTTACGTCTTGCTTTCTTAGCTGAATCCGGTGTGCAGGATTTAGTTGCCAAAATTGTAGATTCTGTTTACAAAGCGGCTGAGTATGACGAGTTTCTGCTGTTTAAATATCTGCTCATTAAGGCTGTATCACACGGAAAAATGTTTCCAATGTCTATCGGTGCTGGCACTGATCTGGAAGAAGTTGGTGCTACGTTCCGAGGTGCTTCGAATGATCTTACTTTCATGAAAACAAAGTACAATGCATCTGGTGTACGTACCACCACTCCGCGTGAAAATCAGGCTATCTTTATGGACAGTTGGTTTAATGCAAAATACGACGTTGGTCTTCTTGCCGCCGCGTTCAATATGGACAAAGCGACCTTTACAGGCGCGCTTCATCTGATTGATGACTGGACTTCATTTGACAATGAACGGTTCGATATTATTCGTGAAAACTCTGACGGACTGGAAGAAGTTACAGCAGATGAACTGGCTCAAATGAAAAACGTAAAGGCAGTTCTGGTTGATACAGAATGGTTTCAGGTTTACGATAACAATGCAAAATTCACAGAACAGTATTGTGCGTCTGGAATGTACTGGAATTATTTCTACCATGTTTGGAAAACAATTTCCAGTTCGCAGTTCTCAAATGCAATCGTGTTTGTTACCGATACCGCTGAAATCGCACCGAAAGAATCTTACACAGTGAAACTTACCGGAAAAGATACCAGCGACGTTGCAACGGTGTTTACACTCGGCGTACAGGATGATACAGCTACTCTCGTGCAGGGAACTTACCAGTTCAAACAGACTGAACAGGCAACTACTGATGGTATCGCCATTCTTCCGTATGGTGCTATCATGATTCCGGCATCCTCTGTGGCTAAGACTGTTAAACTGAAGATGGTAATTAATGGTGTAGAGTATGACGCGGCTACAACTGTTGATTCCGCTTCCGAGGTTGGTGCAACGGTTGTGATGAATAAGGTTTGATGATTTTTGCCTATGTGCTACCACATATTACAGGTGGGTAGCACATAGAAAGGAAAAAGTATATGTATATTTCTCCAAACACAACTATTCGTTTATTACACAACGTTCCACTTGAACCATCATACAATCACACGATCTACTTTGACTCCGAAGCAAAGCAGACAAACTACTTTATCAGTAAACAGAAACGTGCTTTCACAAAGAACACATATCAGCGTCACACACGCGACACCATGAAAGTAGGCGTGCTGGCTGATGAAATCTTCGATTGTAACTACATGATGTTCCAGAACACAGCATATGGGAACAAGTGGTTCTATGCATTTATTACGTCTATAGAGTATGTGAACAACGTTACATCTATTGTAACATACCAGATTGACGTATTGCAGACGTGGTTGTTTGACTTTACACTAGGACAGTGTTTTGTTGAAAGACAACATAGTGAGAGCGACGGTTACTTTGAAAATCTCGTTCCAGAAAATTTAGATTTAGGCGATTACACAGTAGAGAAAAAAACAGTAGTCGACTTAAACACTATGTCAATAGGGCTTTACTACTCAAAGCGACCGGATGGATCTGTTGCCGATCCGAAAACCAGGGGCAGAATCTTTTGTGGACTCGGACTTGAGTCTGGCATTCGTGCTTTAGATTCTGAATCCGTAACAACGGAAATTAAGAACTGGATCGACAAAGGAAAAGAAGATGCTCTCATATCCGCGTTTCAATATCCATCGTTTCTTGACGAAGCTGGAAATTCTCAAGCCAGCCCTGGTGGTTTGCACGAAAAAACCGTTCCTGTTTACAACAATATCACGCAAATAGATGGTTATGATGTGAAGAATAGAAAGCTTTTTTCCTATCCATTCTGCAAGCTTGTTCTATCAAACAATGCTGGCAGTCGTGCCGAGTACAGATGGGAACAGTTCAAATACTCTGAGGAATCTCATTCACTTGTCAATTTTAAATTGGCTGGTGCAATCGTGACAACTCCTACTGTAACTCTGTATCCAATCAATTATATGGGTATGGACAAAAATTATGACCGTGGACTTGTCCTATCAAACTTTCCGACCATTGCATGGTCTGGTGATGCTTGGAAAGCTTGGTGGGCGCAGAACAAGGGAAGCGTTACCTCTGCCATGATTGCAAGTGCAATGACGACCGTAGCATCTGTTGGTACATCTGCTATGAACGGAAATGCAAATAGTGCCACAACAACTGCTATTATGGGTGAGCAAAATCTGTTCAATCAAGCTTACGCTATTATGGGTAAGAAACAAGATTTAGAAAATACTCCACCACAAACGCACGGTCAGATCGAGTGCGATTCACTAAATGCTCAGATGGGCAAAGTCCAATTCACTTTTGAACACCAGACAGTTCGCGCGCCATTTGCTAAACTGATTGATGACTTCTTTACCATGTTTGGATATGCACAGAATGCTCTGATGACACCTAACTTACACGCTAGATCTCATTGGACTTTCATCAAAACGGTTTCATGCGTTCTCACTGGTTCATTACCATCCGATGATGCAAGTGAGATAGTGAGAATATTCAATAATGGTATTACATGGTGGACAAATGGTGACGAAATCGGTGACTATTCACTTGACAACAGACCAATACACTAGGAGACTTGACTATGGGAAAAAGAAAAACAAATTATGACGAGTCACTCTTAGGAAATACAGCTACATATGGACAGTATTTACGAGTACTGTCCGAACTGGCTGTTTCCATGTTTGAGTGGAAGAACGTACCAGACAGCGTAGATGTTCGCTATCTTGAAATGCAGTTGTTTTTATCCGGTATAGCTGTTTGGTTCAAAGATGAAGAACTGGAAAATAAGCCACAGTTATGTTTATCTTGTTTGCCAGCGGGTAATTTTGATGTGTACGGATATCCGAGTAGAAGAACTGCATACTCACGTTACAATGGCTATAACAAAACTTTATCAAGCTCTGACAGTGTTATTATCTACAACAATTTTTTACGTACACCATCTATAGCAGACTGTATGATTTATGCTAAGCGTTTGTACAATCTGGATAGAATCATCGACGTAAATGCAAACGCACAGAAAACACCTATTCTGGTACGCGCTACAGAAAAACAGCGGCTTTCTTTGTTAAACGTGTACAAAGAGTATGACGGCAATTCACCCGTAATTTTTGGCGACAATGATCTAGACCCAACTGCACTTAGAGCTGTTACTACCAATGCACCATTCGTTTCTGATAAAATCTATGAACTTAAAACACAGTATTGGAACGAAGCGTTGACAAGACTCGGTATCAGCAATATCAACACGCAGAAAAAAGAACGATTGATTACTGATGAAGTAACTCGAAATCAAGGTGGAGTTGTAGCGTCTCGATATTCTAGATTGGAAAGCAGACGAACTGCCGCAAATAAAATCAATCAAATGTTTGGTACAAGCATCACGGTTGAATATCGACAGGACTATCAGATACCAGATGTGGAAAATGTTGATACATATGTGGATAACACCGGAGAGGGTGGTGAGACTGATGAGTAAATACACGACCGAAGTACGGTTTATTTGTGAAACAGAAGCAGGATATTCAGAGAATCAAGGAGCATCTAATATTGATGCAGTCATTGAAAAAAGCTGGAGCAAAATTTTCGGTGATTTTCCTATCTATGATGAATCGTATCGAAAAGTCCTGTGTTGCAAGATTCTGAAACACTTTTACCTCCGTGAGATTGCATCTGAAACGACTGGTATATGGAAGATGTGGCTGACTGAACGTATGAATATGATTATGCCATACTACAATCAGTTGTATGAATCAGCTACGTTGAAATTCAATCCTCTGTATGATGTAGAATTGAACACTACGCACACGTTGAAAGATGGTGGGACGAACAGCTCTACACTTCATGGCGAAGATAGCAACACAAGAACGGACAATCTGAGTAGCTTGCGTACCGATAACTTGAAACACACAGATGAAAGTAATCAGTGGAACAAGTTTTCTGATACTCCGCAGGGCGCGCTGACTGGTGTTGAAAGTGGTGCGTATCTGACAGATGCTAGAAATATCACCGATAATGGTAATTCATCTGATACTGGTACGCAGAAAGTTGACAATACTGGTACACAGTTGAATACTGGAACTAGCGATACGAATAGTAGTGGAACTTATAGTTCATTGAAAGAATATACGGAACACGTACAGGGTAAGCGTGGCGGTGTTTCATATGCTAAAATGTTGATGGAATATCGTGATTCCATGATCAACATTGACCAGATGATAATGGATGATCTGAAAGACTTGTTCTTTCTGTTGTGGTAGAAAGGAGCTAAATTATGAGTGCAAATTACACACCAAACTTAGGTGAATACACAGAACTTACACCATTTCGCTATTGGTGTCAAAAAGTTTTACCGCTTGTCTATGATGACTCACTGAGCTATTATGAGTTGCTTTGCAAAGTCCTTGACTATCTGAACAAAACTATGCATGACGTAGACACACTACATGGTGATGTGGTGAACCTACATACTGCATATGAAGAGCTACAAGGCTATGTCAATAGATATTTCGATAATCTGGATGTACAAGAAGAGATTAACAATAAACTAGATAAGATGGCAAGCGATGGTTCGTTGCTGACTATTATTAGACCTACAATTTCAGACGAGACAGCTAAGTGGTTAAGTAAGAATATTACTAACCCTACGAACCCAGTAGTTGATGAATCCTTGTCTGTAAAAGGTGCGGCGGCGGATGCGTTTAAAGCTGGCTTTTATTCTTCTAAGCTAGCTGTTCGTGTCACTAAAGACCTTGGAATTAAGGTTTCAACTGCTACTGATACTATTACAGTGTCAATTTCTAACTCAAGTAGCAAGACTCATGTTTGGAGTGAAAGATATTATGTTGACACACTTAATGCAACTAGCGTTACTATTCCTTTTCAAACTAGAACTTTAATAGCTTGGATTGAACCGTCTAATGAACACGGCGTTTTAAGAGCAGATTATGAATCAACTAATCTTATTATTCCACCTGATGGCATTGTTATTTATATCGCGTACACTGAAAATAGAAATCTGATACATCAGATATTCAACATTGATTCCGCATCTAAATATATGGGTTTTAATGACATTGATGTTACTCTTACTAAGAATGGATACCCAGCTGATTCGTTTAAAGCTGGCTATTATTCTTCTAAGCTAGCTGTTCATGTCACTAAGGATCTTGGAATTAAGGCTTCAATTGATGGTGATAATATTACAGTGTCAATTTCTAACTCAAAAAGTGATACTTATGTTTGGAGTGAAAGATATTTTACTGACACACTTAATGCAACTAGCGTTACTATTCCTTATCAATCTAGAACTGTAATAGCTTGGATTGAACGGTCTAATGATCACGGCGTTTTAAGAGCCGCTTATGAAACAGCTAATCTTATGATTCCACCTGATGGTATTGTTATTTATATCGCGTACACTCGATTTGGATATCCGATACAGCAGATATTCAACATTGATTCAGCATCTAACTTAACAATATCAGCTAAAACACCTGGCTTTTTCGGTAAAAATGTGGTTTTTGGTGGGGATAGTATAACGCACGGGGTTGGTGGAAGTAACTGGAACCAAAACGGCAGAACAATTATTACAGCTAATGGCAGAACATGGAAAGAAAGTCCAAACAGTTACTCATGGGCTAATCTGATGATTAATCTATTAAAAAATCAATACGGCTGTTCTGTAACAAATAATGCTTGCACAGGAACTGACACGCAATTTTGGAGCGAAAACATAGCTGTTCTATTACCTAAAAAAACAGATATATTTATTCTTACAATAGGTACTAATGATAGAAACTTTGACACACTTGAATCATGCCACCAGCATGTAGTCAATTACTTACCGTCAATCATTACGTATTGTAGAATGAACAATATCCGAATTTGCGTGTTTAGTCCTGTACCAGCAAGTAAATTAAATGAAGATTCTAAAAAAGCTAAAACGTGGCAAATTAACGAATGGATTAGGGATGTTTGTTTCCAATATAATGCTGAGTATTATAATCTGCATGACTATATCTATAACTGGTACTTTAGTAGAAATGAACCAATAGGATCGTATTCGGACGGTCTGCACCCTAATGACGCTATGTATTATAACATGTTTTACGCGTACTGTAACTTATTAGATATTTCACCATCTTTACCAGTTCTTGAAAAGCCTTGATTTTTGACGCAGTACTTTAGACAAAGCAAGTAATGTCTAAAGTACTGCTGTTAACTATAGTCACAACTACTGGACTTGTTACTTCCTTACCTTATAACTTTATATCACAGGATTGGTAGTTTTGTCAATCTGTCATTTTGCACTTTTATGTAAAACCCTCAGACGCTCTATGTGTAAACTGGTAAGGGGGGTTTATTTTCTA
>OHKC01000287.1_pt1 | contig 16389 bp, 16 predicted proteins | sample 1568761 | NCBI WGS metagenome assembly OHKC01 (sample SAMEA3879514, study PRJEB24766) | human gut metagenome | biome: human-associated habitat; feature: feces | place: USA | collected 1985/1987 | reverse complement strand
TCGCCGATCCTGCGCGGCGGCAACCTGATCGTCACCGCCGAAGGCATTCGCGACACCGTGCGCCAGGTCATGCTGCCGGTGTGGAGCTCCTACTACTTCTTCACGCTGTACGCGAACGCGGCCGGGTACGACGCGCGCAAGCTTCGCGCCGACGAAGTTGCATCGCTGCCGGAAATGGACCGTTACCTGCTGGCCCGTACCCACCGACTGGTCGAAAAGACCCAGTCCTCGCTGGACCAGTTCCTGATCTCCGATGCATGCGACGCCGTGTCCGACTTCATCGACATGCTCACCAACTGGTACATCCGCAACAACCGCGACCGCTTCTGGAAGGAAGACGAGAACGCGTTCAACACCTTGTACACCGTGCTTGAGGTGTTCATGCGCGTCCTTGCGCCGCTTGCCCCGATGGAGGCCGAATCCGTGTGGCGCGGCCTGACCGGAGGCGAATCCGTGCATCTGGCCGACTGGCCGTTCCTGGCCGACGAGAAGACCGGCGAAGCCACCGAACTTGGCCGCGTGCTCGTCGACGATCCGGCTCTGGTCGATGCGATGGAGAAGGTGCGCGAGGTCGTCTCCAGCACCCTGTCCATGCGTAAGGCGAAGCAGATCCGCGTGCGTCAGCCGCTGAGCAAGCTCACCGTGGTGGTGGAGGATACCGCCGCCGTGGCCGCGTACGACGAGATTCTGAAGTCCGAGCTCAACGTCAAGGACGTGGAGCTGTGCACGCTTGAGGATGCGGGCTCCCAGGGCCTGAAGATCATCCACGAGCTGCGCGTGAACGCCCGCGTTGCAGGCAAGCGCCTGCGCAAGGACGTGCAGTTCGCCATCAAGGCCTCCAAGTCCGGCGCATGGCATGTGGACGCTTCCGGCGCTCCGGTGTGCGAGACCCCGAACGGCGACATTACCCTGGAAGAGGGCGAGTACGAGCTGATCAACAGCGTGGAGGAGCAGAACGCCGAAGAGGCCGCCAACTCCGTGTCCGCGGCCCTGCCGACCGGCGGCTTCGTGATCCTCGACACCGAGCTGAACGACGATCTGGTTGCCGAAGGCTACGCCCGCGACGCGATCCGCGCCGTGCAGGACGCCCGTAAGGCCGCCGGTCTCGAGGTTTCCGACCATATCGCGCTGAAGCTGACCGTTCCGGCCGGCGACGTGGCGAAGGTCGAGCAGTTCAAGGATCTCATCACCTCCGAGACGCTCGCCACCTCCTTCGACGTGAAGGAAGGCACCGAGCTCAGCGTGGAAGTCGCCAAAGCCTGAACCGAAGTTTGGTCGGCTTGCGATTATTCCAAGCTGCGGCTAGAGTAATCCCTTGGCTTTCGGGCCGCCGTGGCGTTGCCCACCGCGGCCCGAGCCACGCAAGACTTGATTTGTGTCCGTGCCGCGCAGCCGCGTTCCTTACGTGGTTGGCGCGCATGGAAGCAGATCGTTAAGCGAATGGTTCTCAGTACCATCCATGTGAGTCAAGCACACATTCTTGAGAAACAGTCGCGCCGCCGGACGGCGGATTCAACGGGTTCGCCCATACGGGCGGATCCAGGAATCCACCGTCCGGCTTTTTCTATAGGCAAATACATGTAGCTAATGCGGAATTAAGCTACACTTATCCGATTGCATGTAGCTAACGCAAAAATAAGCTACACTTATCAGCTCTAGTGAGCGTTCTTTGGCAAGATTCCAATTACGCATGGTATGTGAGTACTCGCCATGGCTCACAATCCCAGCCAGGCGCGCACGTCGGCAATTTCCTGATCACATATGTTGTGCGCCATGCCGGGATATTCGAAATACGTGCAACGACCGGTCGAGCCAAGTTGCTCACGGGCACACTGCTGGTCGGCGATTGGAATCGTACGGTCATCACTGCCGTAGCAAAGCGCGAATCGTGTGCGGCCGGCAGGGATCGTGTCCGCTGTTTCCCCCTTGAATGACGGGCTGAGCAACACCGCCATATCGAACACGTCCGGATACTCCGTAGTCATGCGATACGACAGGTATCCGCCCTGTGAAAAACCGATCAACACCTTGCGGAAACGCTGGAATACCGGCGATTGCAGCATGCACACCACTTCGGCGCCGACCTGGCTGCACTCATGTTGGCGCTCGCTGACGGAGCATCCGTCGGGATACCAGTAGTGGCTGCCGATGTATGGGCGCGTATATGCGCCGCGGAATGAGATGTAGTTGGGCTTGATGGGTGGGTCGGCAGCGGGATTGCGGTTGGTATTGCTATTGACGTTGCCGTTTCCGTTGGCGTTGGCGTGATGCGTGTTGTCGGGACTGCCGGTTGCACAGATCGCGTTGATGATGCGCACCATTCCCGATTCATCGTTGCTGTATCCGTGGAATCCAAGGAACAGCAGGTCATTGGATGATGCCGCACTCCCATCGGCATCAAAGCTTCCCGTCATTTCCAACCGCATGTGTTCTCCTTATGCTGTCTGAAAATCTTGTCGAAACTGGCGTTGTTGCAAGCCTTATTCAAATTCTGGTTCAAAACCGTCGTTGACGGAATGGTAATGCTCGCCGAATACGTCTATGTCGGTCAATTGTGTTCCGTCGCCATTGTGTAGGCGGTCCATGGCTTCTTGGTATAGTGCGAAATCCTCTTCCGCTTGAGTGAGGCGCCAATAGTCATCGGGGGTAATGATAACCGCGCTGGGCCGATTGCCGTCGAGCACGATGACTGGGTGGTTGTTACCGACTCGGCTTAGTGTTTTGCTTGCGCCACCGCGGTTGAGATCGGTGACGGAAATCATATTGTCGAGAATCGATGTAACCGACATGTTTCACCTTATAGTTTGCTTGAAGTATACGAGTAAGTATACAAGTCCGTTGCGGCGGAATAACTATATTTTTGTTCCCGCATGTAGCGGGTTCACGCTGCCTGATGGCACTGTGTCAATGAGTGTTTTCTGATGTTCGGACCGATACAATCGCTGTAAATGGGAGGAAGCTGGTCATTATGGCAGAAGGTAAGCAGATCAGGTTATTTCTGATTGATGGAACTTTTAGTGGTTTAGTTACAGCAGAAATCATGAACTGGACTGGCCATGTGTTTAAAGGCAGCCGCAGTGAACTTGGTCGAATCTATCAACGCGAAGAAGCTCAGCGTACAGGCGTTTATATCCTGCTTGGTGACAAAAGTGATGGAAGTCCATTGGCTTATATTGGTGAAAGCGACAATATTGCAAGTCGCTTAAAACAGCATGCGGCCAAGAAATCATTCTGGTCTGAAGTAGTGTTTGTCACTTCAAAAGATGGCAACCTGACTAGTGCACATGCTCGCTACATTGAGGCTCAGCTTATCCAGAGAGCTAAGGAGATTGGACGTATTCCTTTGGAAAACGGCAATGAGCCTACAGGGGGTGCGGATTTGCCGGAAGCAGATGCTTCGGATATGAATCATTTCATTAAGGAATTTCTGACGATTCTGCCGGTACTTGGGGTAGAAGTGTTTCGCGGTCGTTCATCAAAATGGGATGATGCATTGAAGGCAGGGGAAGAATTGCAATATGATTCTCCGATATTCCAAGTATCGGTAAAGAAACATGGAGGTACTGCTTATGGGCAAATTATTGATGGTGAATTTACTGTGCTTAAAGGGTCTGCGATTGCTGCAGAAGTAACGCGTAAGGACAATGTTGTCGAAAGTACTCGCAGGCAGTTTGAATTACGGAAACAGCTTCATGAACGATTAAACAATGAGGGAGCAATCGTTATCGATGATAAGGGGATTGCGACTTTGACAAGAGATGTGCCTTTCTCTTCGCCTTCTGCCGCTGCTGCTTTTGTACAAGGACGTGCGACTGCTAATGGACGTCGTGAGTGGAGGACCAAAGATAATGATACATATGCAGATTGGGAGGGGCGGAAGTGATTTGTTTCAAGTTGTTTGTACCGACGCCGGTGTGCAAAGTGGCAGTAGAACCCCCTTGGTAGCGTACAATCGGTTTGGATGGTTTTCCGGATATCGGTGAATGAGAGTAGATATGGCAAAGAAGCGCATGATGGACAGTTCGTTAGTTGAATCTGTTCTTGGCAAGAATCACTCCATGATTATCGATGAAGACTGGTATGAGCATACGATCATTGACCATCTTGTGGATTCAATGGGATATGAGCATTTGTTCGGTCCGGATGTTCGTCGTTCTTCTGAGAATTATCAAGATGTTTTTATTCCTGATGTTCTCCCGGAAGCATTGTCTAATGTCAATCAAGGGTTGCCTGCGAAGGCAATTGATGAGGCAATTCTCAAAATTAAGAATATTGAGGGTGGAAGTCTTGAGCAGCGGAATGAAATTTTTAATGACTATCTTCAGTCTGGTGTGGAAGTCCGTTATTTTGATGGTAAAGAAGAACGGAATGAAATCGTTCGCCTTCTAGATTTCAACCATCCTGAAAACAATGTGTTCCAAGTTGTCAATCAATGGACTTTTGTCGAATATTCAGAGAAGCGCCCTGATATAATTATCTTCATCAATGGCATGCCATTGGTCATTTTCGAACTTAAGTCGCCGTCACGTGTGGAAACTGATGCGTCTGACGCTTATTTGCAGCTTCGTCAGTACATGAAGCAGATTCCGAGCTTGTTTGTGCCGAATGTGTTCTGCGTAATGAGCGATATGACTGAAACTAGAGTTGGTACCATTACCGCGGACGAGGATCGTTACGTGGCATGGAAGTCTGTCGATGGGGACTATTCCGAAACGAAGAACGCTTCGTGGAAGACCATGCTTGATGGAATGCTGCCAAAAGCAAGGTTGTTGGATATTATTCAGAATTTCGTGTGCTTTAACGATACTTCTGAAAAAATAGTCAAAATTCTTGGTGCATATCACCAGTATTTTGCCGTGAAAAAAGCTGTTGTCCGCGCTCAGGATGCGGTTGCTGGAGATGGCAAAATTGGCGTGTTCTGGCATACCCAGGGGAGCGGCAAATCTCTGTCGATGGTGTTCTTCGCACATTTGATTCAAAAATATTTGGAGAGCCCAACGATTGTGGTCATTACTGATCGCAATGATTTGGATGACCAGTTGTTCGGTCAGTTCACCAGATGTGCGAAGTTCCTGCGCCAGCAGGCGGTGCAGGCTGAAAGTCGGCAGAATTTGAAGGAATTGCTGGAAGGGCGGGAAGCAAACGGCATTATTTTCACCACCATGCAGAAATTCTCTGATGGAGATGAACCGCTATGCGACCGGAACAACGTTATTGTCATGGTGGATGAGGCCCACCGAGGCCAATACGGACTCACAGAAACCATCGATGAGAATGGCAAGGTGAGTATTGGCGCGGCTCGTATGGTTCGCAGGGCTTTGCCGAATGCTTCCTATATCGGTTTTACGGGTACCCCCATATCGACGGATGACCGTAATACTCGTGAGATTTTTGGTGACTACATCGATGTGTACGACATGACTCAATCAGTTGAAGATGAGTCAACTAAACCGGTTTATTATGAGAGTCGAGTTGTCGCACTGCATCTGGATGAGGGAGCCCTTGGGCGAATTGACGCCGCTTATAGGGAATTTGCTGATCAAGCAGATGAAGCAAGTATTGAGAAATCCAAGCATGACCTTGGCGGGCTTGATGCGATTTTTGATACTCCGGAAACCATCGATGCGCTCTGCCGTGACATTGTTGACCATTACGAGAACAACCGTGCTGATGTGCTTGCCGGCAAGGCTCTTATTGTTGCGTATAGTCGCCCGATTGCGATGAAAATCTACTACAAGATTTTGGAATTACGCCCTGAATGGAAAGAAAAAATCGGTGTGGTGATGACCATGTCGAATCAGGATCCCGAGGAATGGTTCGACGTGTGCGGAGGTAGCACGCATAAGAAGGAGATGGAGCGGAAGTTCAAAGATGATGACGATCCATTGAAGATTGCCATTGTCGTTGATATGTGGCTTACGGGCTTTGACGTACCAAGTCTGTCGACTATGTACGTTTTCAAACCGATGAAGGGTCATAACCTCATGCAGGCCATTGCCCGAGTGAATCGTGTTTGCAAAGGCAAGGAAGGCGGTCTGGTAGTCGACTATATAGGCATCGCCGGAGCTCTTAAGCAAGCAATGAAGGACTATACGAATCGAGATCAGCATAATTACAGCAATATGGATATTGCTGCGACGGCTTACCCGAAATTTGTTGAAAAACTTGATGTATGCCGCGACCTTATGTATGGCTTCGACTACAGGAAATTGATTTTTACGAATAGTCGAGAGGCTTTGGCAGATGCCATTGCCGAAGGAACCGATTGGCTGCTTGAGCCGAAGCGTCATGAAGATACCGAAAACTTCCTCAAGCAATGCCAACTGATGAACCAGGCATTGAGCCTATGCAAGAGCCTGGTTTCTGAAGAGGACCAGCACGAAGCAGCTTATTTGTCGGTTTTGCGTGTTCAGGTACTTCGCCTTACCGGGCGTAAAGGTAACGGTGGTGGAGGCATGACCTACGCCGAATTCAACAAGCGTGTAAAGCGACATCCTTGAGCAAACCGTTCACGCTGATGGCGTGATCAACCTTTTCGACAAGAACAGTGTTGAGATTTCCTTGTTCGATGAAGCGTTTCTTCAGGAAATCGCTGGCATGAAGGAAAAGAACATCGCCGTCGAGAGTCTGAAACGACTCATCAAGGAGAAAGTTCGTGCCTATCAGCGGACCAGCGTGGTCAAAGCACAGAAATTCAGCGAGATGCTGCAAAACACATTGAACTCCTATCTCAATGGCATGCTGACCAATGCGCAGGTCATTGAAGAGCTTCTTCAAATGGCTCGTGACATTATGAAAGACCGTGATGATGCCCAGAAGCTTGGACTGAATGATGAGGGAATGGCATTCTATGATGCCATTACCAAACCTCAAGCGGTCAAGGATTTCTATAACAACGACCAGTTGGTTGCTATAGCGCGTGAGTTGACTGAAACCATGCAAAGAAGTGCCACGATTGACTGGCAGAAGAAGGAAAGTGCCCGTGCTGGAATGCGGCGTGCGATCAAACGTTTGCTGCGAAAATACAAGTATCCGCCTGAAGGCGTCGATGATGCCATGGATACTGTGATGAAGCAGTGCGAGCTTTGGGCTGATACCAAGATTGAAGAGTAGGAACAGGAAATGGCGAAGAAGAAAAACGATAATACGGCGGAAATCGGCTTTGAAGAGCAGATTTGGAAAGCCGCGGACAAGCTACGGGGCAACATTGATGCTTCGGAATACAAGAATGTGGTTCTCGGCCTGATCTTCCTGAAGTACATCTCCGACAAGTTCGATCAGAAGCATCAGGAGCTTGTGGATGAAGGCGAAGGCTTTGAAGAGGATCGCGACGAGTACATGGCAGAGAATATTTTCTTTGTGCCTGAAAATGCACGTTGGAATGTGATTGCCGCCGCTGCGCACACTCCAGAGGTTGGCAAGGTAATCGATGAGGCTATGCGTTCGATTGAATCGGAGAACGATAAGCTGAAGAATATTCTCCCCAAGAACTTTGCCCGTCAGGAGCTCGACAAGCGCCGCTTGGGCGAGGTTGTGGATCTGTTCACCAACGTAAAGATGGCGGATAAAGGTGACAGCAGAGATATTCTTGGACGCACCTATGAATACTGCTTGGCCAAGTTCGCGGAAGCTGAAGGCAAGAATGCTGGAGAGTTCTATACGCCGGCCTGCATTGTGAAAACCTTGGTTGAGATTATTGAGCCTTACCATGGGCGGGTCTATGATCCTTGCTGCGGGTCTGGCGGCATGTTCGTGCAGTCGGCCAAGTTTGTTGAACGGCATCAAGGCAAGATTTCTGATCTGTCCGTATACGGGCAGGAAAGCAACCCGACTACATGGAAAATGGCGACGATGAATCTTGCCATCCGTGGTATTGACGCCGATCTTGGCGATCATAATGCGGATACGTTCTTTAATGATCTGCATAAGAACGAGAGATTCGATTTCATTCTTGCCAATCCGCCATTCAATCTGAAAGATTGGGGAGGGGATAAGCTCAAAGAAGACCCGAGATGGGATTACGGCACTCCGCCAGAAGGCAACGCCAACTTTGCATGGATGCAACATATGATTCATCATCTGCAGCCGGCTGGAGGGCGTATTGGTCTAGTGCTTGCCAATGGCGCTTTATCAAGTCAAACGAGCGGTGAAGGCGATATTCGAGCCAACATTGTCGCAAAAGATTTGGTCGAAGGCATCATTGCCATGCCCGATAAGCTTTTCTATAGCACGGGTATTCCTGTGAGTCTGTGGATAATCACAAACAAGAAGGCCCAGCCGGGCAAGACCTTGTTTATTGATGCGAGGGACATGGGAACCATGGTTTCTCGTAAACTGCGTGAGTTCACCGATGAAGACATCGCCAAGGTATCGGGAGCGTTCGACGCATTCCGTGCTGGAACACTGGAAGAGGAGAAGGGCTTTTCTGCCATCGCCACAACTGAGGACATTGCCAAGCAAGACTACATTCTCACGCCAGGCCGCTATGTAGGCATTGCCGAACCGGAAGATGACGGTGAACCATTCGAAGAGAAAATGAAGCGGCTAACTGGTGAGATTTCCAAGTGCTTTGAGGAATCCAGCCGCTTGCAAGAGCAAATCAAGAAGAATCTGGAGGCAATTGGGTATGGGATGTAAAGTCGTACTTGGCGATATTTACAGCTTTAGTCGTGGAGCGAGCATTCCCCGTGCCCGTATGCACGACACCGGAGATTACCTCTATATCCATTATGGTGACCTTTATAAAGGGTTTGACCTGCGCATTGATGTTGAAAGTCCATCAAAACCTATTCCGTTTATTCTCCGCGGTGAAAAGGTTAAAGAAAGTCAGTGCCTTAAAGATCAGGACATCGTGTATGTGCTTACTTCGGAAACTGTTGATGATTTGGGACATGCTTATCTTTTCAACAATCCACAAAATAAGCTTGCTGTTTCGGGTACTGAGACGACTATTGTCCGTGTTAAACGCAGAGATCTTGTTATACCTGCCTATCTCAACTACCTTATGAGTTCTCCTTGTTTTATCGGTGAGCTTCGTCGGTATGTAAGAGGTATGAAAGTATTTCGTGTCCATCCTGCTGATGTGTCTCGAATTGAAATTGAACTTCCTCACATCGAGACACAGCGAAAAGTGGTTTCAATACTTGATTCGATTTATACGAAGCAAAGAATCAATACTCAGCTAAATGGCTATTTACTCGAATACTTGAAGACTTATGCCAAAACCCTTTATTGCGAGTACGAAAATGACAAAAATGCAATTTTGCCTCGAAACTGGCGTTGGGCGGAGATTGCTGAGATTGCTGGCATGGTTTGCCGTGGAATTGCGCCCAAATATAGCGATGTCTCCGATGAAGTTGTTCTTGGACAGACCTGTGTTCGAAGCAATCTTATTCTTGTAGAGAATGGCAGAACGCACGCTCCCCGTAAGAAAACAGAGAAATGGCTGAAAAAATATGATTTGCTTATTAACTCAACTGGTGTTGGCTCACTCGGCAGAACCGCACAAGTATGGTTTGAACCTAAAAAACTAGTGGCTGATTCACATATAACAATTGTCCGCACTGCCGACCCCCGGTATGCGCTATATTTAGGTTTTTGGGCTTTCAAGCACGAAAAACACATTGAATCTTTGCATACGGGCAGCACGGGTCAGACGGAGCTACCTCGTGATTACGTTAAGACAATGAGACTTGTGCTCCCGGATGATAAAACATTAAATAGATTCAACAAGATTGCCGTCCCTATGGTTGAACTCATTGTTGCGAATCAGAGGGAAAATAAACGATTGGAAGAAATTCGTGACAGGTTACTTCCCAAGCTCATGTCAGGAGAAATTGACGTATCAAAGATTGATCTCATGCAGCTAAATAGCCATTTAGCTTAATGTTTAAGTTTATTTTTGATTGGATAAGGCTAATGAGTGCTGCAATATGGTTCTGAATATCTATGGAGGGTAGATTAATATCTAATCCTTCAAGCATCCTTTTAGTTAAAGCATTTCGTGTAGCCCCTGAAGAGGCAAGCTTGAGGAGAAGGTCTTTATTAGTTTGCAGCCAAGCAAGGATGAAAGTCGCATTTGCCTTTTCTTTGGGGCGAAGAATCGCAACATGTTGATTTACTCTTGCAGGTATAACGTCACTTGGCACAATACAGGCACGGGCGACTGAATCACCAGTGATATTGAGAAGAATGTCACCTTGATGCACTTCAACATTCGAAAGTGTCCTTGCCTGCTCGTCGTTAAGGTAAGCAAGTCCATTGGAGCTAAAAGACCAATCAAGAACGTTTTGACTTCGAATGATGGGAATGCCGGATGCCGAGTAAGCTTCTTTCCCTCCGCGAGGTGTCGCGCCACTACCGATTTTGCTGCAGATATCCCCGAGTCTCATTCCAAATACTTCCTATGCGAAGCTTTCACGTTGTTTTGGTTAACCATCGCGTAGTGCATGGTCGTGTCTATTTTGGCATGGCCCAGCAACTTTTGCACCTGTTCTATGGGCATTCCCTTATCGATGGCATGGGTTGCCAACGTGCGGCGGAACTTATGCGGATGGACGTGACACACACCGGCAGATTTGCCAAGTTTGCGTAACCGTTGCTCAAGATTGCCGATGGTCACACGGCGTGCGCTTGAGTCAAGGGCGACGAACAACGCCGGGGCATGATCTGCTCTTGCGTGCAGATACTCCTCTAGATGCAGCTTCGTTCTCGCATCAAAGTAAACGGGTCGCTGCTTGTTGCCCTTGCCCATAACCAGGCACTCACGTTCAGCAAGGTTCACATCCTCTATGTTGAGTTTGACGAGTTCACCAATACGCATGCCCGTTGAAACCAGCAGGTCGATCACTGCAAGGTCCCGCTTCGTGCCACAGACATTTCGCAGGGTCTCAAGATCCTCATCGGTCAGAACCTCTTTGGCGACCTGCACGGTCTTGACACGATGAATGCGGCGAACCGGGCTTTTTACTATGTAGTCTTCATCTTCGAGCCATGAGAAGAAGCTCGACATGATGCGGCGGATGTTGTCTATGGTAACTTTGCTGCTACCGCGGGATGCCTCGTAATCGTTGAGATACTTGCGCAAGTCGTCGCTTTCGATCTGCGTGTACGGTTTGGCGAGGGTTTCGGTCATAAGGCTGAGCGTGCTTCTGTAATATTCAATGGTTTTGGACGAACATCCTTCAACCTCTTTCGCGGTGAGAAAAAGCGGCAACAATTCCGAATCGTCTTTGATTGTTTTGCCGCCGGGCAATATCTCTGTAAGAACGGTTTTCAGGCGTTTCAGCTGAGGCGAGTTCAGGACTGACTGCATTTGGGCAAGAATGAGTTGGATAGCATTCTCCATAACTGTTCCCTTCAAGGTTGATAACGGAAACAGTTTGCCTAAAACGGTGGAATACTCGGCTAAATGGCTATTTATTAGAACTTGCGACTACTCGCTTTGAGCAAGCTTTATTCAAAAGCAACCGAGTCGTTAGACTTGGAGATATAGTCAAATTGGAAGATTCAAAACGAGTTCCACTAAATAGTCGAGATCGAGATGCACGAAAAGGACCTTATCCTTACTATGGTGCGACCTCGATTATGGATTATGTTGATGATTATCTATTTGATGGCATTCGAGTACTCCTAGGCGAAGATGGATCAGTTATCGATGAAAGTGGAAGGCCCATTCTTCAATATGTCTGGGGAAAATACTGGGTAAATAATCATGCGCATATCCTTGCAGCAGCGAGCGACTATTCGCTTGAAGCTATTTACATAGCATTGCAACGCACGCCAATCAGTCATATTGTTACTGGTGCAGTTCAAAGGAAGATTAGTCAGCGCAACCTAAATAAGCTCAAGTTAGAAATGCCTGATGCTAAGTCCCTTGAATATCTTCAAGACATTTTTGCAGCTTATCGATGTAATTGCGAAGAAAATCGTGGGCTTGTTTCTCTCCGCGATGCCCTTCTTCCCAAGCTCATGTCAGGAGAGATTGATGTTTCCAAGATTGATGTCGCTCAGCTAAATAGCCATTTAGAGAAACGTAAAGCTGCAGCCTCGGTCCTTTCACTTATTTTCCCAATAGCCTTGCCGGGGTTGTGGTCTCCTATGCAATAAGTGCACGCCGTTATTTGTATTTGCCTTCGGCACTTAGCTACATTAATCACGATACATGTAACTAATGGAAAATTAAGTAATACTTATTTGAGAAGGTTGGCTCCAAGAAAAACTGTTTGCAATAGCTCTGACCCTGAAAGCATCACGCAGAAACTCTAAGTGCTCAACATCACCGATAGGAAAATCCGCAAACAACATGTGAAACAGCTTCAAGCGGCATATCGATAAACGTGTGGCATTGGAATAAGCAGAATTCGTGGCAACATTTCCCTGCGTATGTGGGGATAGTTCTTGCGATAACACAGGGAGCTCGAAGTCGTCATGGTGTTCCCCTCGTGCGCGGAAATGATCCATCGGAGGGGCAAATGTGCATAGACTAAGAAACATGGCGTGCGTACGTGGAATCGGGCCATATCAGCTTGGTCTCCGCCGCGACCGTGGCGTCCGTCTTGTTGCGCCAACGGCGCAGCGTCTCCGGCGCGACCCCCAGATCCTTGGCGACCTGTTCGATCGCCTTGGTCTCCGACGAATACGAGCCGCGCGACTCGGTCAACAGCCTGACGGCCTTCGCCTTGAACTCCGGCGTGTATCTCGTTCCTTTTGCCATGGTTCCATCATCTCCCATCGAGTTAGGGGAAATGCGGAACAAAAATCAGTTCATATCACTAAGCATTAGTTCAAGCATGTGAATATGGCGCCACGTCTACGAACATCGCGGCCTCAGCGACTTATCCTCTGGCACGGTGCAGAATGATTCTAATACCAGCCTTACCACAGTCATAGAGAATTATCGGAGTTAAATCCGAGTCCCCAATCTTTCAGGACATTGCTCGCCTGACCAGAAGTAATCTGGACTTTGCCGCTTTGAATTGCCGTGCCATTCCCTTTGAGCGCAGAGACATAAGCCGCATGACACAACTGCTGCTCACGCCGACCATCGGTCTTATGCTGTAACTCATTATCTTTCACATACGACTTAACTATATTCAGATAGCTGTCAGGCTTGAACAAATGTCCAGCAGTCTGAACATCGACAACATAACTGCCATCATCCTGTTTTATTACCAATGCTGCCGCAGAAAGAAATACAAACTGCTCCTCATCCGCATATTTACGAAGTACAAGCAACACATCTGTCAAGGCATCTGGTGCATCTTTAAATTGGACACCTACAGATACCTATACGGCATGAGCTAAAAACAGGATTGTTATCATTCCATTTATTCCGATAGATTTCCCAACGTCTTTTGATTCTATCTTTTTCTTCAGATAATCGAGCCGTCTCTAAAGCAACACTTTCATGTCGGCCACGAGCATGCCGTCCTTATGGAACAATAGCCATTCCCGAAAAAGATCCTGTTCAGCATTCGCAAACGGGTTCTCACTCTGCTTGGGATAAATTGCCTTGAGCGCATCCCCAAATTCGTAGTATTCACGCCTGACGTAGTCCCTGAATATCTCGAATCTGCAGATTACATCATCAGAGTTACCAATCATCAAGTTCTCATGAACCGCTTTATTCCGCATATTCACAAGAGCGTCAATCTCATGAAACACATTTCCCTTGAAACCAATCTGAGTTTCCTTACCATTTGAATTCTTGATAATGCGTCCTATATTCCGTGTATGGCGACCGATGATACCCGTATTATTCCCTGAATCATGGAACGGTAACAGAAAGCAATTGCCACCCCTAAATGGCTTACTCCACAAACGATCCAACTCATCATTTTCAATGAGTAAGCCATAAATCAACTGCTCGACGGCGGCACCAGCATGATAACAGCAATCAAGCAACTCGTATTGCCCCAGAAGGCCACGTTCGGGATTATTAGCAACTTTCCGGACTTCTGCAGCATGCCGATACGCACCGGCATAAAAGACCCTTGCATATAACCTATTGAAATCCTCAGTCATTTCCCCTCCAGTAATTCCCATGAGGCAATATCAGGAATACACCTCTTCACATATACCATCCCTGCCATCGCATACGGAAGGAAGAAAAGTGCTTCTAACCTTAAGCAACATCAATTTGAATGTTTGATTATTGAAACAAAACAGTGTACAGTATTGTTTCAATAATCAAACAGTAGATAGTTTGTATGAAAAATCAAACAGGTACACAATGACTGAATTCCAAACCCAGCTCAACTCGACCAACCAATTGGCCACTTCAATCCAAGACGCACGAAGAGCCAAAAACATGACCCAGACAGAACTCTCCACCATCACCGGGATTCCCCGTCCCTGGATCAATCAGCTCGAACACGGCCATATAGAGAATCCAGGGTTTACCAAGCTTCTTAAAATCATGGATGCGTTAGAAATGCGCATATCCGTAAGCTATGCCATTCACGAATCAACGCAAGATTCACCGGAAGAGAAAACCCCACCAACCCCCACGGTTACCGCACTCGCCGATGCTTACGCGAACCTCGCAAAAAACATAGAGCATTCCTCCCAGGCCTCTTCAATGATTCCCTCTGTGAGCACGGTAATACAACAATGGAAAACCATCGAACAGTCGAATCTCACAGAAGTCAGCAAACACCTAGGGGGACTCCTTAAGAATTTTGGACAGAACTACGCCGACACATATACCGCATTGCAAAACCGGTCAAAACTCATCGAACAGCAAGCCAAAGAACTCGACGAGCACGAACCCAACACTAACGAGGAAGTTTAATTTCCCATGCCTGGCAAAAAACTCATCGTATTCCTTGAAGGACAGCGAATCGGAATCCTGCAAGAAGACATATCCGGAAAGCATTCCTTCATTTACGACGCCGATGCCCCTGCACAATTATCTCTGTCCATGCCCAGAAGATCCCAGCCTTGGACCGGCAAACCAATAGAAGCCTATATCGATGGCGTGCTACCCGATGACCCCATGACGCGCAGAGCAATCGGCAAACAATATGGAGTCAATGGAAATAATCCTTTCGCATTGCTGAGCGCAATCGGATTGGATTGTGCGGGAGGAGCGCAATTTGTTCCACCTGAGCAAATCGAGACAGTGAAAGACGATCCGTATTCACTCGTCCCTATCTCTGAAAAAGAAATAGAGCAACGCCTCGCCTCCATCGCGGGTACAAGCGATGCCTCATGGCAAGCCTCCGACGAGCACTGGTCGTTGAACGGTGCACAAGACAAAATTGCGCTCCACTATGCCAATGGCAAATGGTACGAAGCACATGGAACCGCACCAACGACACACATCATCAAGCCCGGCATACATGCCTTGCATGAGCAAGCTTTCAACGAATATATCTGCATGAAAACAATTGGAGCATTGGGAATTCCCGTGGCACAAACCACATTCCGCATGTTCGGAGAGACTCCCGCGCTCGTCAGCACACGATGGGACCGTAAAATCTCCACGGTAAATGGCCGTCCCATTGTGCAGCGGATTCACCAAGAAGACTTCTGCCAAGCAACCGCTCATTCAACACAAGAAAAATACCAGTCGGACGGTGGCACCTCCGCCCAAGACATCATCCAATGCATGAGAAACAACAATTTGAGCGAAATTGATATCGACCAGTTTTACATAGCTCTCGTCGTCAATTTCCTCATCGGTGGCACCGATGCTCATGCGAAGAATTACGCGCTGCTGGAACCTACCGGAGCCAAACCATCATTCGCACCACTATATGACACCGCATCCATGTACGCCTATGAAACCCAACGCAAACAACGCAAACTTGCCATGAGTATCGGCGGCGAATACAACTATGAACGTATAGAGCTCAGGCATTGGCAGAAACTTACCGAGCCATTCGGGAGCAAGGATTTTAAGTTCTGCTGTTCCATGTTACAAACGCTCAGCCAAATTATGCCCATTACCTTCATGGCAACAGCAATTAATTGCCTGCAGAAAGTCAGTGCTCTCGACCAGAGCAATAGCTCCGTTTTCGAAAACCGAAAAAAACTCATAGATAAAATCGGCAGAGGTCTTACCGAGCAGTGCAACCGAGTTGAAAGCTGGTTCGCCTAAAAGCTAGGCAACAATCTGCGAGCGCACGGCGGAGAGGGACACGTCGTGATGTTTGCGCATGCTTTTGAGGATCCTGCGAATCGCCTCGTTGGTCTGGTTGGCGGCGATGCAGAATTGGTCGAATTCGCGGCCGTGCGGGTCGTCGATATCTTTCGGCAGCGGAATCATCGGGCGAATCATCGAAGAGCGCCTGATCACTGACTCAAGCCGCTCCTGGATGGTGGTACCGGTGACCATGCTGTGCTGGGCGCAGTAGTCGCACATGTTCGCGAAATCGTTCAGCA
>OHKC01000279.1_pt1 | contig 16688 bp, 16 predicted proteins | sample 1568761 | NCBI WGS metagenome assembly OHKC01 (sample SAMEA3879514, study PRJEB24766) | human gut metagenome | biome: human-associated habitat; feature: feces | place: USA | collected 1985/1987 | reverse complement strand
GAATTTAAAATAATTTGCTAGAAATATGCTTTCTAAAACATCTGCCATTAAAGATACATTCATATTTCCGTAAGACAATTTAGAGTCCTTAGAAGAAACTTGAATCCAACACTTTCTATCAGCCTCTAACAAATTATACATATCTTGTTTAAAAGTTGGAAGATATAAATCCGCCTGTTCTACAAGATGAAAAAATGCTGAATAAGGGTTAATAGGAATACCTTCTCGATAAAACCAATTATGAATTTCATCTAAATGGCTATTTTTCTTAGCCCAATATTCTTTCAAAGAATGTACATTATCGGAATTAACAGGATAGAATATGTTTATAGGAGAGAAAAAATAGATTTCTATCACTTCTTTGAATATAGCTTCTTTATTTTTAAAGTGATAAAAAATAGCTCCACGCTGTAGTTTTGTAACCCGTTCCAACTCTGGAACAGTTACCTTTTCTACATTCTTCTGAAGGAATAGTTTAAACGCTTCCTTTAGAATTAAATCTTTCGAACTTTCTATCGGCCTATTAAGATATTCTACTGCTGCCATACTTATAGGTAAAATGTTTATTAAATTTCTTTAAGTAAACTCTTTACCATTTCTTATATCAAAAGGCACAGAGTCCACTCGTTTTCGTAACAGAGGCACTAGCAAGCCCGAAAGACAAAACGAGCGACCTGTGCCGTATTTTTAACAATACGACACACACCCGCTTCGCATATCCTTGTCTTTCTTGAAAATTGCTAGTTTTCCATTACAAGTTCACACGAACACGAATAAAATGAGAAAAACCCATTCCACACTAAATGTGGTATACCACGGTATACCAAACTAGTTTGTTACAAAGATAAGCAAAATATTATAATTTAAAAAGATAATCAAGTGGAAAAACGAATTTTGATTCAAGGTTATCTAAAATGCACTTCTAATACCACAACTCCTATCCATAATGAGCTATTAGATAAAAATTGGTTCCATAACTAAATACCTCAATTTATAAAAATAAACATTTTGACTTGATTGTACTAAATAAGAATCAAATACAGTTTAAAACTCAATAGAGATTCTGCTATAAAATATTTTGCTCATCTAACTGCCATGATATTATTATAAAGTTTCAGTATTTTATTATCAAGAAAATGTTCGATGATATTTTCAACACCTATTCCACAAAAAAAGAATAACATCTATATCAATGTAACTATAAGAATGCAGGTCGGAAGGTCTGCATTTTTTGTGTTCGTACTGAAAAGAATCTGTTTTTCCGCTTTTAAGCGGCAAAGGTCTTGGATTGCCTGCCTTTTGCCGCAAGGCTGCCCTGAAGGGCTTGGCTGGACAGGAAAAAATCATCCTCGCTACGCTCCGGTATTTTTTCCTGCCAGGCCTTGCGCAAAAAGGCAATCCAAGAGACTGAAGGCCTATAAAATCGGGAAAACACATCCCGATGGGATTATTCATTCATAAAATTAAAGATTATGAAACTACAGATTATCGAAAGTATCAGCAAGCATGAGGTAACCCTGGTATTGGCCATCGGAATCCTTATGCTGATAGACAAAGGTATCATGCCTATCGGTATGATTGCACTGCTCCTGCTCACCGAAGGAATCATAGGATTTCTTTTCAGAGCTCTTCTGCTAATTGTCAGGATAGCATTTATCTTTTTCATTGTCGGACTCCTGTTTTTCTAACCAATAAAACCAATAGATATGAAAACAAGTATATGTGTATCTTCCGCTCCTGTCATGCCGGCTGTATGGCCACAGGGCGAACATATCAGACCGGTCAAAAGACGTCTGCCCAATACAGTTGATGAGCCTAAAAACATCGGCTACTATCTGGAATCTCTGCGTGATATTGCAAGCAATCCGGACAGGGAGGATATCCTGAAAGAATTCTTCAAGGAAACTTATGTATAACCATAAAATTTTTCAATTATGTTTTTTCAATCAATTTATCAGATGATTACAGCAGGTACGGATCTGAACATCAATATCCGTAAAGTGGACAACAGCCTGAGCGTGGCAGTCATGCCGAGGCGGAACAGCCTGAAAGAGGATACGCGGCAGAACATGGTGCCGTTAGTAGTGAACGGAACACCGGCAGAACTGGATATGGGTTTCCTGCAGACCATACTCCAACCGATACAGAGAGTGCAGGGACTGCTTGCCAATGCGGAGAATTTCGAGAAACAGGCAGAAAAGGCAACGGCACAAGCCAAATCATCCAAGGCTCCAACAATACCGGCCGAATCAAAGGAAACCAGGGAAAAACGGGAAAAGATGGAAAAGCTCCTCAAGAAGGCTGATGATGCAACCGCCGCAAAAAGGTTTTCCGAAGCAATGACATGGCTGAAACAGGCACGGATTCTGACTTCCGCCGAAAAACAAAAGGAGATTGATGCCAAGATGCAGGAAGTACAAAAACTGGCCAGCGAAGGAAGTCTGTTCGGTATGGCAGAAGAAGCGGCACCGATCATTTCTCAACCACAAGGCAGCATGAATGGTCAGCCACAGCCCGGTATTCAAACAAGCATATTCCCGGAACAGCAAACCCATACTATGAACCCTGAGCCTGTCATGCAGCCCGTTCCACAGCAGATAGCACAACAATTGCCACTGGAAACCCCTCAACCAGTATATGATATGAACAGAGCACATATGCAATCGGGACCGAACGCTCAGGCGATACAAGAAGGGTTCGTTCCACATGGCGGAACAATGCAGCCCTATCCACAGCAACCGGCTTACCAGCCTGAGGCAGCACCTTATTCCCAACAACAGGTACGGCAACCGACAAACGGACATATACCGAACGGAACGATACAAGTACAGAACGGAAACGGACGGGAATACCAAACTGCACCGGCTGCTCATGATACATTCTGCTTCGATCCAGAAGACGAGAATGACAGGGAGCTTCTACGAGAGGACCCGTATGCGGAATATCCGGATTTTCCGGCTGAGTACCGGATGAAGGATGAGGCACAGGTAGAAATGGTATACTGCTGATATATAAAAATAAATGATTTGTAAAACTAATAAACTATAAACAATATGGCACTGGAAATTAAAGGAATGAAAAGAGTCTTCAAGATGAAGAAGAACAGTCAGGAAATCGCACTGGACGATCCGAACGTAAACATGTCTCCGGCTGAAGTGATGGACTTCTATTCCATGAACTATCCGGAACTGACCACCGCGACCGTACACGGACCGGAAATCGAAGACGACCGGGCAGTATATGAATTCAAGACAACCATCGGAGTGAAAGGGTAAGAACATGAAAAAAGGACAACGTAAAGACAAGAAACCATGTACACAACTAACGGAACGGGCTTTGGAAAATTTAGCCAGACTTATCATATCGGAACTCGAAAATACGGACATAAGCCGGGGCATCAGGAGCAGAAAGAAAAGAAAACTCCCACCCGCAGAAAGTCTTATGGTTTTCTGAACACGAGAATACCTTCCATCGCTCCCGACCTGTATGTGGAGAATGACATGGAAGCAACAATAAATGTCACCACCAAAGAGAATCTTGATTTCCTGTACCGTTCAGCCATGAAGTATGCGCAGCTCCTGGATGTGGAGCTGCCATACCATCCTACAGGCAGGACTTCCACAAGAGAAAAAATATGCCTGCTATATAATGCGCTGGATTCCATAGTATCTCATCATGTAAATCTGGAACTTGTCGGTGACAGGCTCCAGTTCTGCATCTACCATTTCCATGAATGGCCCGATTACACCCTGTTCCTGATACCGATAGATTTTACAGAAAGACTAAAAGGTGAAATCAAAAGGATCACACTGGAGTTCATCAGACGGTTCATCAAGCATCACAGGATGATGGATATAACCGACACCCCATATTTTGAGATGTCGGAAGTCTGTACCGACCATGCGGACTTTGGACGGCTCGATGAGGAAGAGAAAAAGGATTTGTACAGAAAGGAAAAGCTATTCAAGTCATACGAGAAAGGAAGGATTTACAGAAAGCTGTGCCGGATGTACTCCAAGGCTTTCTGTAGGAATCTGGAAGAACATATCCGCAACTGTACTCCTTCCAGCGATGAGGAAAGAAGACTATTGGAACTGATTACTGAAGGAATGTCCCTGATTACAAAGGACAGCCCTTATATCTTGAATTATGACTATGATTATGCAAGCGAAAAGGAAAGGGATTTCGAACCGCCACCGCTCGAATATCAGATTCTGCTTACATATTCCATTACGGATACGGTTACCAAAGACATGGAAAGCTGTTTCAGTACCGACTGTCAGGAGACATATAACCAGACTCCCATATCATTTACCTTCATCACACCGGAAACTGAAAAGCTGTTCAGACCAGAGAATTATCCGGAACGATTCTCAAAATGGTTTGAGAAATTTGTAGAACATGTTACCTATAATTTATAAACATCATGAATGAACTGACCCAGAACATACAGAAAATGATGGTGCCGAAAGCTGCTATCATAGCCTACAAATATGAAGACAGTAGAAATTCTGACACCAGGTACTTCATAGAATTGCGTCCCATCGGAAAAAGCGGACAGATGGGGGCAGGTATCCCCGTCACATACGAATTCATGAATACCCTGCTGGAATCCTATACGGAAGAAATGAGCGGGATACCTGCAGGAAGAGTCCCCGATAATATGCTGGCCTGCAATCCGAGAAAAGGACAGGAAGAATATATCTGGTACAATCCGCCCGGAAAAAGACAGATGTTCTTTCACAAAGGCCTCAATATACAGGACGGCATATTTAATCTGCCGGGAATTGTCTACCAGGTAAAAAACGGAAGCATGGACGTGTTCGCCTTCAAGGGAAAACGTCCGGTGGAAACGACACCGCTGTTCCGTGCCCCATTCTTCAACGTGACCGGATCAAGTGTCTGCCTTGGCAGCTGTTCTTTGGAAAAGCCACAGAACCCGACTTTTCTTTCCCTGCTGGAATACTGGGAAAAACGGTTCTGGCTGACTGAATTCTCCCATCTGGGAGGAAATGTGAATCCTACAGTTTCAAATCTTGTCATCGTCACCGAGAACATAAGAAACAATCCGTTCGACATGAACGAACTCAAGCCCATGAATAAAAAACTTAAAGACATACTTCCATGAAAAAGATACATTTTACCGACCGCTACCTGCTCAATCCGCGTCATCCGGTAACGGTATTCGTCATCGGAGCCGGAGGTACCGGCTCACAAGTGATAACCAATCTGGCACGCATGAACATGGCACTTCAGGCATTAGGTCATCCGGGACTGCATGTCACTGTCTTCGATCCCGACACAGTAAGCCAGGCCAATATAGGACGCCAGCTTTTCAGTGAGACGGAACTGGGACTGAACAAAGCCGTATCACTAGTCACACGCATCAACCGTTTCTTCGGATACGCATGGACTGCCGAACCGAAATGTTTTCCCACGAAGAAATTTTCAGGATATGATACAGCCAACATATTTATTACCAGCACGGACAATATACGTTCACGTCTTACGCTTTGGAAGTTCTTGAAGAAAGTCAGCAAAGAAAACTTCAGTGACCATTCCGCTCCCATATACTGGATGGATTTCGGGAACAGCCAAACAAAAGGGCAGGTCATCATCGGGACAGTACGCGAGAAAGTTCTCCAACCTTCTTCGCAGGAATATATTCCCATGCCTAAAATGAATGTCATCACCGAGGAAGTGGACTATGCAAAATTCAAGGAAAAAGAATCAGGACCAAGCTGTTCTCTGGCGGAAGCTCTGGAAAAACAGGATTTGTTCATTAACTCTACACTGGCACATATCGGATGTGACATATTATGGAGAATGTTCAAGGAAGGAAAGACACTGTATCGCGGTGCTTATGTCAATCTGGAGACATTGAAAGTGACCGCAATCCCGGTATAATGCATAAGTGACCGTATATATCATCTTTCCATCAGAATACGGTCACTTATTCTATTTGATATATTCAAAAAGAGTTACTTTTGATCAATATGTATAGATGCATCTATTTTGATTGTATCACATGGTTTAGATTTTCTTTTTTGAATATAAACTTTTTTAGGTTGTAATTTCTCTTCTATCTTTTTAAGCTGAAAAGATATATCTAATAACAGAGAATCCGTAATTGAACGTTTAATATAAATAGTGTCTTTTTTATGAACTTTTTCCTGTTCTATTGGTAATCTGCGTGCACAATAAACTCCCATAAATGCTCCTACAACCACTATTATAAAAGTCAATAATCCAGATAGCCAATTCTCTTTTATCCGTTTTTTTAATCTTTCAGTATCCATAATTTATATAATATTATTTGTTATTGGTTCTACTTTTTGTATAAGCATTTCATCTGATTCTAAATGATACGCAACCTGTAACCTAATATATCGTAACTTCTGTGGCATATGTATAGAAAAACCTTGTTTAACAGTTAATATAGGTTCTTCTTTTGTAAGAGAATCAACATTAGAGAATAGATACCTTGTAGATTCTATTTCTGTTAATGTTGTATCTGTCAATTTCCTAAATTTATAACAAGGAATATCCTCTTTTTTCATTATTAAAATAGATGTTTCGTTATTGGAGGGTATCTCATAAACATCGCTTTTATTATAATGAATAGCATTATTCTCACGTATAAATCCTTCTACTTCATCAAAAAAATGAGTTGGTATTCCCATTGCCAATAATACATATTTAGGAGATATAGAAAGTCGTTTCATGGCTCTACTAAAATCACGATAAGGAATAGTATAGTTCTTGAGCGCACTATTAAGTGAGAATTGATAACAATAAAACTGTTGTACCTGTGAATTAAGAGCATTGATTAAAGCTTCACCTAAATTAGAACTAATAGCTGAATGGCTATTAAGAATTAGATATTCATCTAATTTAACACTCTGTGATGCAGTAAATTCTTTATCATTCTCCTCTACCTCCTGTTTACTACTTTGGGGTAATTGAGGCTTATATTCTTTTACCGAATCTATCAAAGACGCTTTAATCATGAATAGTTTATCTTTTGATATATCTGAATTTTGCTTCAAATCATTATTTTTTTGAGAACATTGAGCTATATATTGTTTAAGCAAATCAACAACAACTCGTTGATTCTTCATTGTACTTAACCCACACTCTTTTAATTGATCATCAGTGATTCTTTTAATACGTTCTATAAGTATATTAGCTAATTCAATCTTATTGTCGTTTTCTTCAATTGTATTACCAGTAGCTGGAGTATCTAACGGATTACTATAGGTAATGTTATAATCATTTACATCATACAGACGTATCATAAGCAACGCAAGATAATTAACAAGAAGACCTTCTATTTTATTCTCTTCTCCCGCACCTTCAAAAACCATAGACATATGATAATTTAACAAATACATGCGTTTGTTTTTTTCGGATAATTCTTCGTAAATATAAAAAATCTGAGAAAATGTACTAGGGATCAAAGGATATTTTGCCGGTAAAGTATTTGTAAAATTGAATATATGTTGTAGTAAATTATAGCTTTTCTTATAAAACAACAATACACCTACCATAATATGGAATTCCAAAAATTTATTCTTTTCATCTTTTTTATTAGAATATTCTAATTTGAAAGTACAATATTGATTAGCAATATTCCAATATTGTTTTATCCAATCGTAATGACCAGCATTTAGCATTTTAATTATCCAAACCCACATCATTTGATAAACTTGTTCTGTAATTGGAAAGTTATTAAATTGATTATATAGTATCTCAACAATATCTGCTCGTTTACTGAGAATTCCATTTCGATTCTTTACACTATCTTCCATTAGTTGATTGAGCACTTGGACTATATAAACTGGATATATAAATGGAGATCTATTAGTATTCTTCATTGTTTGAGTTTTGCTGTTGATAGATTAATAATTGTTCTTCTTGAAAATTTAAAATTTGTGTACTGAGTTCCTGCATTGCATCATTATACAAATCCATTTCAGCCTCATTATTAGAAGCATATCGAATTAAGATCTGTAAATCTGCAATAAGATTCTCACTTGTTTCATTAATTCTGATTCGATTGAAAAAACGAAAAGGATCATTATACGTTTGTATAAGATGATATAATCTAACCATAATTATAGATAAGGTAAACACACAAATTCCTTGAATTGTAATCAGTAACTGATTACAATAATCAGTATCATAAGCTATTATTATAATTGGAAATACAAATAATTCCACAATACAAACAACTATTAAAATGTTGAAACAACAATATGCAGTTTCATTTTTAAATTTTTCAGAAATTCTACGTGTTTTATATTTATCTGACATTTGATTTATCTTATCAATAAATAATGGATATGCCAATCCCAACAATGCTGTCACCATTGCAATACATAACTCAAAAAGTTCAATATATCCTTCCAACATAATTATTTTTTATTTGCAAATTATTGTATATTTAATGTTTTGAGTGCAAAAGTCATAAAAAAAAATTCATCTACAAATAAACTGATAAACAAAATATGTCAGTCTTTCAACTTTCTTCAGAGAAACACATTTCATGCATAAAATGAATACCATCACAGGAAAAAGAGAACTATACAGATATTAGGGGATAGGTACAGTAACTAACAGTTCCTTCGCAAAAACCAAAGCTGAATCTGTTTATCAACCCTATATTGGCACATATCAACAATGACTTGCTGTGGATTTTCAATGGAAGAAAGAGTCTGTATCACTGCGTCTATGTTAATTGAGAGATATTGAAAGCACCGTAATTCCGATATAATAATAAGTGACCATATCATTTTTATCAAGAAATGGCCACTTATTCTATTTGCTACTTATTATTTACTATATTCTTACTTCGCTGGAGAAGGAAACTCTGTATCTCCGAGGCGAGATAGAATGATTTCCCGTTCTTTTCAACCGAGTAATATTTAATCTTGCCCTCTTGCCTGTAACGTGCCAGAGTTCTTTGTGACACCCCAAGGAGTTCTGCCAAATCCACATTATCAAGCAGTTTATCCCCGTTCATACATTCTTTCAGACGGTTCATCTGGTCAAGTTTCTTTTCAATGCGGGCAAACCCCTCTACCATTGTTCCTATCAACCTTTCGAGTACTTCATTATCTATATATGACATAATTCCAATGTTTAAGTGAATAAATCGATACTCCCGTTGTGCGCACTCTAAGAGTATTTACTTATAGTAGTGAAAATAGTATGCCTTAATTTCAGATAATGCCTGAAAATGCATTATATACTGATAATCAAGTATATAAATTTCACCTGTTTCATATTAGTGTAAACCAGAAGTGTAAACTTTGAAATGCAGAATTGATAACAGGTTAACAACATTGATATCTGATACAATTGAATAATGTGTTTCCAATTTAAATAAGAATCAATATACTGAATTTCCTTTCTTTCCTACTAATTAATCCAATTTATCTACGTTTATTACATTTATGAATACTTATACCAGATTATACTTTATCTGTACTACCAGACACTAACTGTTTGTGTGCCCACTCTACAAGAGATTTACGAGAAAAAACCAGTTTATTTCCATACTTCATGAAAGGAATCTGTCCGAGTGAAGTCATTTTATACAGCTTAGCTTTAGAAGTAGGAAATCCATGCTCATCCAATACCTTCAATGCACTAGATAAATTCAAAGTATCAGGTAATCCAGATGAAATTGTTTCTTTATTATTCCCTGAATAATATTTTGAAATAGCTCTGAATACGATTTCTTCAATTTGTTCTTCTGTTGCAACTATAATACCTGCCATAATCAAACATTTTGCGGATTAACTACTCGATTTTACCCCTATTACTTCAGAGGTTTCAAGACAAAGAAATTATAAAAACAAATAGTATTCAAACAGGAAAACATATATACAAGCTATGACATTTAATGACAAAAATCGTCATTTAAAGACAAATGAAAATGCCATTTCAAGGAGCTGTCATCAAAAGTCCTTAAAATGGCATCAAATTGCAACTATTATATAGATGATAAAAAATTATTGCTTTTGTTTTCTAAGTTGAGAAATAACCTCATTTACATCAAAAAACTTAAGATTATCATATGATTTCTCACTATATTTTATCAGACCATCCTTTAGCCACTTGTTCACAGTTGCAGGAGTAACTTTCATCCATTTTGAAAGATGAATATTTGTTATCAAATAATAACCGTTCAACTGTGTCAATTTATGCTTATTTGCAGAAAATCCACGCTGTAGACGGTCAACAAGTGTATCTACATCCTTTTTTAATATTTGTGGAGCCGGTTTATTTTCTTTAATCGTCAATTCTATAGACTTCATATCAAAATTATTCAATTGAGGCAGCTTGGATAACTCCTCTATGATATGAACTGCACACTTCAAATCCTGAATCTTGAATATTAATTGCTTCCGTCTTGGCATAATAGTCGTTTTCCTTTTTCTGTAGTATAATATTTCTGCAAACGGCTGTTAGGCCTATCAGGAACAGTCATTGCCAACAATCCTTCTGCAATCAAAGGGTTTATATATTTATTCCTAAATTTAGTCCGATTACTAAAATGCAGCAAAATAATAATTTCCATTAGAGACTTTTCCGATATACAAGTTTTAAGAATTGTCTGTATTTCTCCCCGACTTAGAGCCAACTTAGTCCCAACTTGGTCCCAACTTGGTCCCAACTTAGTCCCGACTTGGTCCTGACCAGTCTGAATATTTTTTGCAAACTCAAACTCTTTAGGGTCACGATAGGTAATGGAAAAGACAAACTCCTCTCCACTACAAATCTCTATCTCAGAGTTTTCAAAGTATAACGGAGCATATTTCCGAATATTTTTCTGTCCGGAACCAAGTTCCTCTGCCCATTTCATTTCACGGAATACCTTTGTTATTAGCGGATTCTTTGTACGGGTACGCCAGTCATTTATATCTATATCCCCTGTTTGGAAAGGTTTCGTCCAATTCTCTGTTATTACTCGATCACGAAATATAAGGAACTTATTGGTATATGAACTGATATACTCACGATGCAGAAGTGTATTCGAGATTACTTCTCTGAATATCATTACCCGTAAGTCCAAACGGTCTATTCCATTATCCGCTAAACGGAACTTATCAGGCATGTTGCGTTGCACGAAATTCAACAAACGAATATATGACTGAATCAGATTTACGCATATCATATCCCGGTCATTGTAACGAATATCAGGGTCAGTCGGAAGCGGATGCAAAAAACGCTCGTAAGACACGCTACGATAAATGGCATCCGTACGATGCCACGGGCAACAGTTCAGAATAGTCTGTTCCTTGCCAAATAAAAGAATAGCAGCCAACTTATATCCTTCCCTATTTGTTCCCCGTTGCTTACCCCAGAACAGGCTTTTCAGGAATTCTTCATTTGTCATACTCAACCACGGATGATTGGAGTTATGAATAGAAATGTGGCTACGCATAATCTTGAACGATTCTTCATCCATATCCACCAATGTTACATCGGGAAATACTTCATTCTCGGAAGATTCCTTTTCTTTTCGCATGAACATGTTCTTAACCAGATAAGTATGCTTTGACACATCATTGTCTGCATCACCCCAACGGTCGTAAAAACGGTTCTTATATCTATGCACCTGTTCACTCTCCGGCACACTCAGATACAGGATAATCTTACCGTCTATCTCTGTCTGCTCTGGCGTGATTGGCATTGGAGGAAGAAACAGTTCAGGATTATTCAGCGTATTGATAATACTTTTGATCATATCTGTTACGCATTTAGGGTTAATTCCTAATATAGCCCCATCATCATCCACTCCTAAAAAGATATATCCTCCCTCTGCATTCAGAAAAGAACATACCGTTTCATACACGGAAGCCGAAACCTTATCCGTGCATTTCTTAAATTCTACTTGCCTATTCTCGCCATGCAAAAGCAAGTCTTTTATTCTATCTGTTGATAACATACTGTTTCCTTTATAATACTTTTACCGCTTCGTCTATTACGCTACTGGCAAAGCTATCCAAATAAGTATTGGTCGTTGCCAAATCACTATGACCTAATATCTGTGAGATAACTTCACGTGGTACTTGATTGTCCTGTAAAGTCATAGCCATTGTATGACGACTCACATAACTGGTCAGCTTCATGTCCGTAATCCCTAAAGCCTGCGCTAAGTTAGCCAAATTCTTGTTATTACGTCCAAAACGGCTACGAATATGATTATATAATTGTTCTCCTTTATATCCTGGAATAGAAACGATTGGTAATAAATAATCTTCTACCAAAATTGTATTAGAAGCAAACCAGTCCATCAATTCCTGAATTTCAGAAGTTATCTTAATCTGAATAGGTTTTACTTTCTTTGCTTCCTTTGTCTTATTTCGTTTATAAACAATATAGCTTCCACCATTATAACGGATTATATTGTTTTTAGTCAACAATGCAGCGTCAATAAACGATATTCCATAACAATAATAAGAAAATAGGAACAAACGTCTTGCAAGCTCTTGAGCATGACTTTTAACAACAGTATGTTTCAGTTTATCCATATCTTCATGTGGCAAATAGCGCTTTGCTGTTTCTTCTTCCAAGGCAGAGATATTAAAACCTCCTTTTCCAAAAGGATAGGTGACTTCAGAAGCCTCCTGATCTTGTATAGCCTTATTTAAAATTGCACGCAGAGCTTTGAAATAATATTTCCGGGTATTTCCTTTACACTCCCGTTTCTGAAGAAATACATCGAAAGCCTTTACATATTTGATGTCTATTTCAGAAAACACTTTCTTATCAAACTTACTATCAAACAATTCAAGCATATGTAAAGTACGACTATAACAAACTGAATTTCCCACATGACCAGTATCCTTTAACGTAGTTATTGTCTTATTGAAATAATCCTTTACTTTACCTTTTGAGGCCTTATTCAAAAATGCTTCTTCAAACTGATTTAAAGTCCAATCAACTCTTTCTATTTCAAAGTTGCGAAATATTTCATTAATCTGAGTTTCTATTTCAGATAATCTTGCATTCCATATTTTAAATTTAGGTACAATTCTCTTATCAGAAACAAATCGACCATCAGATTCATTCCACTGCTCTTTTGTTGAAACCAATCCAGTTCGTATTAACTTACTTTTTCTTTCTTTAGTGATTCTAATAGAAACAGGGAAACTACCATCTTTACGTTCATTACCCGCAAACAGAATAAACTTATATGTTGCCATAGATATAGGTGTTATATTTATTTTCCTACAACAAATCTACAACATTTTGAGTAAAAACCATCAAAACAGAAGAAAATTTATAGAAATTAAATAATTGGTAATCAACAAAAACCACACTGAAAATCAAATAAATACAAAATATACATATCATAAAATAAGCCCCTGGGGGGCGTGTGGTCGCTGGTTCGAATCCAGTCACCCCGACTGGTGATTATCAAGGAGTTAAGTTGAAGACTTTTTGATTACACTTTTCGGATAACTTAGTCCAACCCAATACAAATTGTGATACCAATAGGATTTGTATTTAGTTGACCGTTAATGTTTCCTAACTCCTAAAAGTTTTTCTCATACGCAACCACACTCCCTATTTGTGCATAGGCTCTTTTACTCTTCTAATAGAAGCAAACCCATTATAACAAACAGGGTAGGACAACTATTGCCCTACCCCTATCTTATACGCTCCGTTAGAAGCCTTAAGCCCCCTTTGAATATCTATATCTTGTATCAATAAACAAACAAAGACTTATTAGATAGTAAATCGTAAAAGATAATATTTTGAACTTTCACACGCAAAGACGGTAACTTAGTATTTACCATAATAGGGGATTCTCCTATATTATATCCTATAATATCATTTTGAGACAGTTTGAAACAAAGTTGAATAATCGGTTGTTTCTCTTCAGCTATTAAGGCCAAATCTTCAGAACATGGAATATACATCACATAATTTTCACCAAGTTTTAGTACTGATTGATATACTTCATTCTTCTTAGGAATAAATCTACTATGACCATATTTCAAATTCGCAAACGTCAGCTTAAGAGCCTTTCGATTCAAATCATAAACAACTTTCGAAGGAGACATTTCCCAACAGATGATTGACTCAAATACCTGCCGCTTTTTAGCCTTAATTTCAGCGAGCCGCATTTTTCCCTCATCTGAATTTTGATAAGTCTTTTTAAAAAGAGGCGTCAAGCGTCTATTTTCAATGTCTATATCATAAAAAACATCTTCTGAAAGAATTGCTCCCAATTCATCTCTACCATAGCAAATATCGTCCTCATTATTACGTTGGTCATATTTAGACCTATTTAGAAAAATCGTATCTTCTAATAAATTTTCATTAGGCTTAAACATTTTTTCCTGTGAAGATTTCAATCTTTTATCAATAGGGGCTTGACGTGGTAGTACATTTTGAGCACAAAGAGACCTGGAGAGTAATAATACATAAATAATGCGAATCAGTAGTTGATTTCTGATTCTTGTTTTAAAAAATTAGATAAATGAATGCGATGGCAATTTTTCCCATCGTATGTACTAAAAGTCCAGATGTTGATCTGACTTTCATCGCTCTTTGAATATTTGTTTTCTCATTCAGCCAGTTGAAAAACGCTTCTATAGGCTGTCTGACCTTTGAAACAGCAGTAGAGAACAGTTCTCTTCCAGCTTTCTCTCTTTGAGTAATAACTGGTTCCTCTCCTTTTATTGCTTTCACGGGAGTTAGCATAGTAGTTCCTTGTTCTTGTTGCTTATTGCCCCAGTAAGAAAAATCCGAGTATATCTTATCGGCAAAGATGTTTCTGTTTATAAGGCTATCAGCGGCTTCTCTTTTAAGAACTGTCAGGTCATTCTCTTCTGCCGATGATAAGAGAATCATTTCCGGGAATGGAATAGTTCCTTCCCTGCGGAAGGCTAAAGCATGGAGTTTGAGACCGAAGTAATACATGTTCTTTGTAGAACAGTATCCTTTGGTTGCAATTTCAGTAGCTACCTTTCCTGTTTTATTCTTTCCTGCACAGGTAATAATAGGCATAGAGTCAATAAGTGATGTCATAGAATCGCAATCCTCTGGTTTAAAGAATGTAATGAGATGCTTTACAAGTTCACTAATGGCCTCACTCATCAGGTTTAACCGATAGTTGAATGTCTGATAAGAAGGTAGGTTGGGGAACCATGAGAGCAAATATTCTTCAGTGAATGTATGTATCTCTTTGATTTGGAAGTATCGCTGATAGGCTCCGCAAAACAGATATACGGTAAGCAGTTCCTGGTCTGTAAAGATAGGAGTTGCATTATTACTGAATCTCTGGCAGTAAAACTTCAGTGAAGACTGGTAAATATCGCAGATGTACATATATATTTTTATAAGTTTTAGCTCTTTCTCCTTGGGAATCATAATTAGAATAATGAGTGGTTTTATTCTTCTAATATACTGATTTTCAAGGAGATTGAGAAATAAATAAACGAGATAATTAATTGAATAATAACATTTTAACTAACTGAATCAAGTAGGTATTTCAACTACTGATTCGCATTAATAGTGAAAATTTTCGTAGCACTCTTTTTGCACATATTTTCTATTTATACAGGATGAACCTTATTAAAAAGCCAAGATTGTTTTAAAGCAAAGATAAGGGGCTCTTTTAAGAACAAATTTATGTTATTTAGGGGCTATCGATATCTTTTCAGTGAAGATAATAAATTTAGTTTCATTTTATGAACAGGGCAGCGGTGAGTGTTACAAAATGTTATACGTCTATTATTTCTTTCAGTAGAAGAAAGGAAAGTTGGTATGGGTAAAGATTTAAAGGGCAAAGAACTCGGTAAGGGAATTTCACAGAGAGCAGATGGACGCTATATTGCAAGATTTACAAGCAAAACAGGAAAACGTAAAACGCTTTATGATTTTAAACTGAATGAATTAAAACGGAAGTTGCGAGAAGCTGTTTATGAAGATGAACATGGTTTGAATGGCAACGGCGAAAGTATCACTTTAAACGCATGGTATGTAACGTGGACGGAGTTGTATAAGAAGAAAACAGTTAAAATGACTACGATATATAAAAACCACAGTTACTATAACGCAAGAGTGAAGAACTCTATCGGAAAGATGTATTTGCAGGACATTAAAACATATCATGTTCAAAAATTCATAAATGAATTGATAGATAGCGGTCTTGCACATGGAACGGTGTCGAACATCAGATTTATGCTGAGTGATATGTTTGATAAAGCAGTATTGAGTGAATATATTAGAAAAAATCCCTGTATCGGTGTGGAAATGCCAAAAGAAGTGAAAAAAGAAAGACGTGTATTAACAAGAGAGGAACAGAAGAAATTCTTTACATTTGCTTCTTCTTATATACATATCAATGTTCTAAAATTTGCTGTGACAACAGGTTGTCGGATTGGAGAAGTGCTTGGGCTGAAATGGGAAGATTGTGACTTTGAAAAAAGAGAAATTACAATCAATAAGACAATTCATTATTCAAAGGCTTCTAGTCCCGTCGAGGGTTCAAAGTTTTTCTACACAACTGCCAAAACCATATCAAGCAATCGTGTTATTTCTATGACAGATGAAGTATATGAGATTTTGCAAAATCAGAAGATAAAGCAGACAGAACAGAAGATGTGGAAACGCTCAATATGGAAACAACACAAAGAATTTCAAAATTTGGTATTTACCTG
>OHKC01000266.1_pt1 | contig 17272 bp, 16 predicted proteins | sample 1568761 | NCBI WGS metagenome assembly OHKC01 (sample SAMEA3879514, study PRJEB24766) | human gut metagenome | biome: human-associated habitat; feature: feces | place: USA | collected 1985/1987 | reverse complement strand
CTGCCCAGGGAAAAAAGAGTTGAGATCGGGCTGACCTATATCTACGGTATCGGTCGCAGCACCGCTCAGAACATCCTTCGCGAGACCGGCGTTAACCCCGACATCAGGGTCAAGGATCTGTCCGAATCGGATGTTAACAAATTGAGAGAGTACATTGATCATCACTGCAAGGTAGAGGGCGACCTCAGGCGTGAAGTCTCCATGAACATCAAGAGGCTCATCGAAGTCGGCTGCTATCGCGGCGTTCGTCACCGCAAGGGCTTGCCCGTTCGCGGTCAGAGCACGAAGCAGAACGCACGCACCCGCAAGGGTCCCAAGCGTTCCGCCGGTAAGGCTAAGAAATAATCAAGGAGGAGAATTGAGCAATGGCAAGGTCAACAAAGACTACAAAGAAGCTTGCTTCCCGCAAGCGTCGTGAACGCAAGAACATTGAGCGCGGTCAGGTTCACATTCGTTCTTCCTTCAATAACACCCTCGTAACCGTTACCGATCTTAACGGCAACGCAATCTCTTGGGCATCTGCAGGCGGCCTCGGCTTCCGCGGCGGTTCCCGTAAGAGCACTCCGTTTGCCGCACAGATGGCAGCGGAAACCGCAGCAAAAGCTTCAATGGAACACGGCATGCGTATCGTTGAAGTTTACGTCAAGGGCCCCGGCGCAGGTCGTGAATCTGCAATCCGCGCGCTCCAGGCTGCAGGTCTTGAAGTCAACATGATCAAGGACGTCACCCCCATTCCTCATAATGGCTGCCGTCCTCCCAAGCGTAGAAGAGTATAAGGAGAGCAAACGATTATGGCAAGATATACTGATTCCGTTTGCAGACAGTGCCGCAGGGAAGGCACCAAACTGTTTCTTAAAGGCGATCGCTGCTACAACGAAGCAAAGTGCGCTGTTATGAAGCGTCACACTCCTCCGGGACAGCACGGTCAGGCAAGGGCTCGCAAGGCTTCCGAATACGGCACCCAGCTCCGTGAAAAGCAGAAATGCCGCAGAGCATACGGTGTTCTCGAGTCCCAGTTCCGCAAGTACTATGATATGGCAACGAACATGCAGGGCGTTACCGGCGAAAATATGCTGTGCCTGCTTGAGCGTCGCCTTGACAATGTTGTTTATCGCCTCGGTCTCGGCGCAAGCCGTGCACAGGCTCGCCAGTGGATCACCCATGGTCACATCCTCGTTGACGGCCATAAGGTTGACATCCCCTCTTACCTCGTAAAGCCCGGCCAGAAGATCAGCGTTCTTTCAAAGAGCTTTGATGTTGAATTCTTCAAGGGCGTGAGGGAACAGGGTGCCGATAAGCCCATTCCCAAGTGGCTTGAGCTTGATGCGGCAAACCTCAGCGGTACAGTGGCAGCAATGCCCCAGCGTGATGATATCGACCTCACCATTGAGGAACACCTCATTGTTGAGTTCTATTCAAGGTAATCATCACGGCTACCCTGATCTATCAGTTACTTTTTTTCAAGAGAGGGGAGAGATTTGATGTTTGAAATTGAAAGACCTAAGATCGAGTGCAAGGAGCTGAACGACTACTACGGATGCTTCGTTGTTGAACCGCTTGAGCGCGGCTTCGGCACAACTCTCGGCAACTGCCTGCGCAGAGTTCTTTTGAGCTCAATGCCGGGCGCGGCTGCTTCTTCCGTCAAGATTGACGGTGTGCTTCACGAGTTTTCAACCATTCCCGGCGTTAAGGAAGACGTTACGGAAATCATCCTTAACATTAAGGAACTTCGTGTGAGATTGCTCGGCGAAAGCAGCAGCGTGCATGTAGTCATCGACGCCAAGGGCGAAGGCAAAGTTTTTGCAGGAGATATTATCCACGATGCCGATGTTGAAATCATCAATCCCGATTTGCACATCGCAACGCTTTCCGAGGGTGCAAACCTCTATATGGACATTGTTCTTGAAAAAGGCAAAGGCTATGTTTCTGCCGAAAAGAACAAAAAACCGAACATGCCCATCGGCGTGATCGCGATTGACTCCATATTCACCCCCATCACCAAAGTCAACTTCCGCGTTGAAGATACTCGTGTCGGTCAGGTTACCGATTACGACAAGCTCACGCTTCAGGTCTGGACAGACGGAAGCATCCGCCCCGAAGAGGCAGTCGGCATTTCTTCAAGGATCATGTTCGACCACCTTTCACTGTTCACGAACCTTACCGAAGGTGTGCAGAACATTGAAATTGTCGGCGATGAAGAGCCTGACGGCAAAGAAAAGATATACGATATGGCGATCGAAGAACTCGATCTCTCGGTTCGTTCGTATAACTGCCTCAAACGTGCCGGCATCAACACCGTTGCGGAGCTTGTTGAACGCGACGAGGAGGAAATGATGAAGGTGCGCAACCTCGGCAGAAAATCTCTCGAGGAAGTGCAGCTCAAACTTGCTGCGCTGGGTCTCTCTCTGCGCGAAAGCGAAGAATAATTCGCAAGCTGATATGATCAACGATAGCATCAGCGATTTTAATAGGAGGAAATAATATGCCTAACCGTAAGCTTAATAAAGCCACCGACCAGCGTGACGCAATGCTTCGCAACATGGTAACTGCATTCCTTTGGAACGGCAAGCTCGTGACCACCGAATCGCGCGCAAAGGAAGTTCGTCCCATTGCGGAGAAGCTCATCACCCTGGCAGTGTCCGAATATAAAAATACCGAAACCGTCACCAAGACGAAGATTGAAACCAACGACAAAGAGCAAACCACTCGAACCGAAGTCGAGAAGGTTATCGATAAGCCCTCAAAGCTCCACGCCCGCAGGCAGATCATGGCTTACCTTTATGACATTCCCCTCACCAGGGAGTCCAAGGAAAGTGCAAAGGATTTCCGCAAACGCGTTCGTGAAACTCCTCATCCCGTTGTTGAGAAGCTCTTCCGTGAGCTTGCTCCCAAGTATGACGGTGTAAATGGCGGCTATGTTCGCATTTACAAGCTCGGACCCCGTCGCGGCGACGGTGCGGAAGTTTGCATGCTCGAGCTCAAATAATCGTTTGGGTTACACTCTGTTCAATTGAATATTTGCGGGGAATGTGATTGTACGTTTTCCGTGAATTCGGCGGGATGCCGGGCTTTTGTCCGGCATCCTCTTTTCGTTTATGTATGCAATTCAATGAATATGCAGTCGGCGTCCCGATTTTGAAATAAACAAATTTTTTTGAAAACCGTGTCAAAAAAACGCTGCTTTTGCTTTACATACACGATTCAATCTGTTAAAATAAAAGGTGCGACATAAATAACTTACTGCACATGCAAGAGCAGGTGTGCGTTTTTGGCTGTCGTGCAGCATACGGCTGCATCGGCGGAGTATAAAGCACAGCACAGAAAGGAAAGAGCAAGTGGATACCGAATTCGCAGTCCGCATGGTTGACATAACCAAGCATTTCGGCACAATAACTGCAAACAAAAACGTTTCTTTGGACATTCGCAAGGGAGAGATCCTATCCCTTTTGGGTGAAAACGGAAGCGGCAAAACGACTCTGATGAATATGCTTTCCGGCATTTATTACCCGGACGGCGGCAGTATCTATGTGAACGGAACGCGTGTTGATATTCGCTCTCCAAAGGATGCGTTCAAGCTTCATATCGGCATGATTCATCAGCATTTTAAGCTTGTTGACGTTTTTACGGCAACGGAAAACGTTAAACTGGGCCTAAAAGACAGTATATCCGCTGTGCGCAAAAGCATTGTTGAAATCTGCAAAAAATACTCATTTGCAGTCGATCCGGACAAAAAGGTCTATGAAATGTCCGTTTCGGAAAAACAAACACTTGAAATCGTTAAGGTGCTTTATCGCGGAGCGGATATTCTTATTCTTGACGAACCGACTGCCGTTCTGACGCCGCAGGAAACCGAGGCGTTGTTTAAAGTTATGCGTGCAATGAAGGCGGACGGAAAAAGCATTGTTATCATTACACATAAATTACATGAAGTCTTGGAAATTTCGGACAGAGTTGCCGTTTTGCGCAAGGGCGAATACATCGGCGAGGTTGAAACTTCAAAAACCGATGCTCAAAGCCTTTCGGATATGATGGTCGGTCATGCCGTAACATTGAATATCGATCGTCCTGAAGTCGGCTATTCCGTACCACGTCTTTTCGTAAAGAATCTGACCGTTAAGGATAACCTCGGAGTCACGAGACTCGACAATGTAAGCTTTACGGCCAACAGCGGCGAAATTCTTGGTGTTGCGGGCATCAGCGGAAGCGGGCAAAAGGAACTGCTTGAAGCAATTGCGGGACTTTGCAGGACTGAACCCGGTTCTTCCGTTATGTATGTTAATCCGCGCAACGATGAAGAGGAGGAACTCTGCGGTCTGTCGCCGGAACTTATTCGCGACCTCGGGGTAAGCCTTGCATTCGTGCCGGAGGACAGGCTCGGAATGGGTCTTGTCGGCAGCATGAATATACCCGATAACATGATGCTGCGCAGTTATAAGGACGGAAAAAGCTGCTTTGCGGACAGAAAAAAACCGCGTGAGCTTGCGCAGAAGGTCGTTGACGAACTTGGCGTTCTGACTCCGGATCTTGATACACCGATAAGAAAGCTTTCCGGCGGCAACGTGCAAAAAATTCTTGTCGGGCGCGAACTTTCGTTTAACCCGTCGCTCCTTATGGCGGCTTATGTTGTTCGCGGACTGGATATCAACACGTCCTATGCAATCTACGGGCTGCTGAACGATCTTAAGAAAAAGGGCGGCGCAGTCATTTTTGTCGGTGAAGACCTCGACGTTTTGCTTGAGCTTTGCGACAGGATACTTGTGCTTTGCGGCGGCAGGGTCAGCGGAATTGTTGATGCAAGAAAGACTCAAAAGAACGAAGTCGGACTTTTGATGACAAACCTTGGCTCGGCCGACAGCTCAGCCGAGTGATTCGGGCAAAAAGATAACGAAAGGCAGGAAAACAGAATGCTCCGTATTCAAAAGAGAACCGCGCTGCCGGTTTGGAAGAGTTGGCTTATTCGTGCGATTGCAATAATTATCGCGCTCGTTCTTAACGGCGTGCTTATTTACGGGCTTACAAAAATGAACCCTGTGAAGGTGTATGCCACAATGTTCAACGGTGTTTTCGGCACCGAAAGAAGAATCTGGAACACGATTCGCGATATTTCAATGCTGCTGTGCATCGGGATCGGACTTGCCCCCGCATTTAAAATGAAATTCTGGAATATCGGCGCAGAGGGTCAGATCTTGCTCGGCGGCATTGCGGCTGCGGCGTGCATGATGTATTTTGACAGTCTGCCGAACGGACTGCTGCTTGTTGTGATGTTCCTTGCGGCGGCAGCGGCGGGCGGATTCTGGGCGTTCATTCCGGGAATTTCAAAAGCAAAGCTGAACACAAACGAAACTCTGTTCACACTGATGATGAACTATATTGCGATTCAGCTTACGTCATTCTTTGTTACTTTTTGGGAGAATTCCTATGGCTCCAACATCGTCGGAACGATCAACCTTGAATCACACAAGGGATGGTTCCCGGACGTTTTCGGGCAGATGTACGGACTTAATGTCATTATCGTTGCGGTTCTTGCCGTAACAATGTACTTCTATCTTAAAAGCACAAAGCACGGGTTTGAAATTGCTGTTGTCGGCGAGAGCCACGACACGGCGCGGTATGCTGCAATCAATGTTCCTGCCGTAACCGTCCGCACGGTCACACTTTCCGGCGCAGTATGCGGCATTGCCGGTTTTCTTGCGGTTGCGGGACAGGGACACACGATTTCAACGAACACGGCGGGCGGACGCGGCTATGTGGCAATTATCGTTGCATGGCTTGCAAAGTTTAACACGCTTGTGATGATTCTTGTTTCCTTCCTTATCGTTTTCCTCGAAATGGGCGCACGCGAAATAGCGTCAAAGTTCAACATCAGCGATAATCTTTCGCAGGTCAGCACGGGTATTATCCTTTTCTTCATCCTCGGAAGTGAATTTTTCATCAATTACAAGGTTGCTTTGCGTGAGAAGGACGGCGCAAAGCAGTCGGCGGAATGAGCCGCGCGGAGCAGACACGGCAATAAAAACTGAAAGGGCAAAACAAAATGAAACAATTGATTATGCTAATCCAGGCGGCCGTATCGTTCGGCACGGTCATAATGTTCGGCTCCGCAGGCGAGATTCTGACGGAAAAATCCGGCAACCTTAATCTTGGTGTTCCGGGCATGATGTATCTCGGCGGCATTGCAAGCCTTGCGGGTTCGTTTTTCTATGAACGTGCCTGTGATGCAGCAGGCAAAGTTCCGAGTTCGTTCATGCTGATTCTGATCGCGCTTGTGTGTGCCTTTGCAGCGGCAGCAGCGGGCGGATTCATTTTCAGCTTTCTCACAACAACGCTGCGCACGAATCAAAACGTCACGGGTTTGACGCTTTCGATTTTCGGAGCGGGCATTGCAAATTTCTTCGGAGGTTCCCTCAACAAGCTTGCAGGCGGTGTCGGTCAGATAAGCGTTGAAAGAACCAGCAGACTCTTCCGCGCAGAGGTTTTCGGTTGGCTGCCGCTTCCCGAAACTTTGAAGCAGATGTTCTTTGATTACGGTTTTATGGTTTACGCCGCAATCATAATTGCAATACTTGTTCAAATATTCCTCAAACGCACCAATCGCGGACTCAATCTCAGGTCCGTTGGTGAAAGCCCTGCAACAGCGGATGCTGCCGGCATAAATGTCACCCGTTACAAGTATCTTGCAACCTGTATCGGCGGCGGAATAACCGGGCTCGGCGGCGTTTACTATGTTATGGACTACATCAAGGGAACATGGGCAAACGACGGAACGATTGAAAACCTTGGCTGGCTTGCGGTTGCGCTCGTTATTTTTGCAACATGGAAACCCACCCGTGCAATATGGGGCTCCTACCTTTTCGGAATCTTTTTCTGGGCATACCTTCTGATCGCTTCCGGATTGACAAGGCGGTCACAGGAGTTGTTCAGGATGCTGCCCTATATCGTTACAATAATCGTACTCATTATTGTTTCGCTGCGCAGGAAAAAGGAGGACCAGCCCCCGGCAGCCCTCGGCCTGTCTTATTTCCGTGAGGAACGTTGAAAAATACACTCAATTACACAAAATTAAAAGTATAAGTTCGGGTGTTTTCGGAACGAATGACTTTGAGCCGAAAATTCCCGAATTTCTGAGGCAGAGCGTCACTCGGTTCGATTTTGGATTTTACTGAAAATATTCACATTTTGTACATAAATTGAGCGGAATTATCGTTGATTTTTGCGCATAGGTTTGGCATAATAAGGTAAAGATCGGCGGTTTTGACATCCGAATGACGGTGAGCGGGTCTTCTGCCGTGCAGCTGCGGCAAAAATTTAAAACAAAAAGAAAAACAAGATGGAACGGAGAAAAACAATGGGATTCAAAAATGACAGCGTATACAGAACGAGACGGATACTCTGCCTTGTTATTTTTGTTCTGCTGCTTTCAATTATTGTTGTGTGTATATCGATCGCCTGCCGCGGAACATGTGCAAACCACGGCGATTCGCACGGCCCGGTGAGCGCAAAGCCGTCCGCACCGCAGCCTGCGGTCACGGATACGCCCGCATTGCAAACGGAACCTGCTCAGACGGATAATCCTCCGGCAACTCAAACAGCAGAAACCCCGGCTCCTTCCGACGGAATCCCGCTTGTTGTTACGGAAGGCGACATGAATGCCGTCATGGCAAGACTGGAGCAGCTTAAAACACTTCCTTCGGACAAAACGATCATCCTGCTTGACGTTGGACACGGCGGATTTGACCCCGGTTCGATCGGACTTGATACGGGAGTTCGTGAAGATGAACTGAACCTTCAGGTTGCACGGTTCGTTGCACAAAAATTAGGCGAAAAGGGTTACTATGTCTTTATGACGCGCATGGGCTCATATGCCGTTGCGGAAACCAAAAACGAGGATATGCGCCTGCGCAAAGAGTTCATGAAACTCGATATTTTCGATGCTGCAATCAGTATTCACATGAATTCGTACCCGGACGATCGCAGTGTTGACGGCACACGGCTCTTCTACTACAAAGAGGGCACCAAAGGACAGACGCTTGCAACAATTATCCTTGACGAAATCTGCAAAGCAACGGGGCAGCGCAATCGCGGGACAAACAGCGGAGATTTGATGGTTGTACGCGAGCCTGTCGCGCCGAGCGCACTCGTTGAATGCGGATTCATTTCCAATGCAAATGAGGAGCGTTTGCTCGCAAATCCAAATTATCAGGAAAAGCTTGCTCAGGCGGTCGCAGACGGTGTTGAAAAGTTCTTTAACTCCGACACTTGAGGCCTGTAATGCAGATATTACTGAAATGATAGAGAATCACGAAAATCCGCGCAGAAAAAACTGTGCGGATTTTTGATTAAGTCACGTTTATAACACTTTATTCCACAAAATTCGTCCCATACCGCCATTTTTTGCCAAATTTGCAAATGATGAAAAACAAACACAACCAAAAAGCAATTGCTAAGCCGAGTCGAAAACGAAAACTAACAGAGTAAAAACAAAATTAATATTGCAATACGAGAATAAGCAGTAAAATCGAAACGAAAAACACTGTCGTTTTATCCCGCTGCAACCGGATTGAAAATGCGGTGAAATCAACAAATTTTGCGATTCGGGTTGCATTTTTTGAGATATGTGTTATAATGTATACGATGCGTTGAGTAAGGGGTGCGATCAGGGGCACGGAGCAGCGCATCAAAAAGCACAAACGGCTGACGGCTGAGCCGCCGCCGAAAACGAAGTCCCCGCTTTTGTGCGATCGGGCGGGGAGCCGCAGGCATCGGGCGCACGGTGCAAACGGCAAACCAAATGCATTTGTTAGAAAGACAGATGGGAAGGAGGCAGTATGAAAAAGCTGTTATCGGAAGCAGCAATTCGTGCAAAACGTATTTTTCTTGCAATCGCATCATTCTTCAGCACATTGTGGGCAAAGGTTCTTTCAACATTCCGAAAGAGCAAAAACGCTGAAGCAAAAACAACGTATTCACTCAACAACAAAAGCTCCGCGGGAGGAGCGGGCAAACATGTTTCCGCCGCAGGAGGCAAGGTGCTTTCATTCTTTAAGAGACTGCCTGCTCTTGCAGTGAAATACAGGCTTGCAGTATCATGTATCATGGTCGTCATAATCGGCGCAATCGTTATCGGCGTTGCGCTGGGCGGCAAATCTTCAAAAACTTTCAAGGGCGATCAGCAGGCTCTGCACTCGAGTGACAACCCGGCGGCGGTCACCCAATCCCCTCAGAACACCGAACCGGGATCCACCGATGACCCGGGTGCAGCGACGGAGCAGCCCGGCGATACCGACCCTGCCGAAAACACGACACCTCAGGCAACGCATAACATCTATATCACTCCCGTGCCGATCGTTTCAATGCGTCCCGTTGACGAAACAAAGGACGTTGCGAAAGCAGGAGAACACAACGATGTGATTCCGGATGTTCAGGAAAGGCTCATGATCCTTTGGTACATGGATCAGGATGAACCCACGGATTATTTCGGAAATATAACAAAAAATGCATTGCGCGTATTCCAGCGCAGGAACGAACTTGAGGTCACGGGCAGACTTGATCCCGCAACATACGAACTGCTTATGTCGAATGATGCAAAGGCATACCTCTGCATGATCGGCGATTCGGGACAGGATGTTGTTGCTGTCAAACAAAGGCTTTACGAACTCGGCTATGTCGATACGGAGGACGGCGGGTTTGACGAAGCTATGGAAGCCGGCGTAAAGGAATTCCAGGCGGCAAACAATCTTTCCGTTGACGGAAAAGTCGGAAGAAACACAAAAGAAGCTCTTTATAACCCGGAATGTGTGCCGAAAGCGTTTAATATAGGTGATTCGGGCGACAACATCCTGCTCTATCAGAACAGGCTTCAAAAACTCGGTTATCTCACAACGGAGTCCGACGGCATCTACGGAACCGATACTCAGATGGCGGTTCGCAGGTTCCAAGAGCAGAATTCGCTTATCTCGGACCTATCACGAGGGATACGCTGATGAGCGATGACGCAGTCGGCAATGCGCTCAGCTACTCCATGCACGGGTCGGATGTTAAAAATGTTCAGCAGAGACTGTATGAGCTTAACTATCTCCGCGCAAAGAATATCAACAGCTACTACACAAGCCTTACCGAAAAAGCCGTGAAGCTTTTCCAAAAAAATAATGGGCTTACCGTTGACGGCAAAGTCGGAAGGCATACCATGAACGTTCTGTTTTCCGATGATGCGGTGCGCGCCTCCTCCCCGGTAACGGATGGCGGAACCGGAGGCGGCGGAGGCGGCGGTGGCGGCGGAAGCAATCCTACGCCCAAGCCTTCCGATCCCGATCCCGGTGAAGGCGCAAGTGAGCGTATCGACAGGTTTATCCGCATTGCGCGGAGCAAACTCGGTTGTCGCTACGTTCGCGGCGGAAAAGGACCGAACGTGTTTGACTGCTCCGGTTTTGTATACTGGTGCATCAACAAGGCAGGCATTTCGCAGGGCTACATGACGAGTTACATGTGGCGCAGCTGCACCCGCTATCAGCGCAACAACAATATCAACAACGTCAAACGCGGAGATGTAATCGTTTATTACGGTCACGTTGCAATATGCAGCGGCAAGTGGACAATGATCGATGCATCGCAGTCCAACGGCAGGATCGTTGAACGCTCGTTCAATTCCAACTATTGGCACCGCAACTTCATCTGCTCATTCCGCATATTCAGATAATATCGGAAAAGCAGTCGAACAGAAAATTTAACTTCATAAGGCGGAGCGGTGAATGCATTGCTCCGCCGATTTCTTTTGCGGCAAAAAAACACTTGCAATTATCCTTCGAATGCTGCATAATGAAAAGCGCAAAGAAACAACACAAAAAGGCATGAAGCAGCCGACGGTGCATAAAGGCAACGACATATAAGTGCCGACGGCATATGCCGATGCAAAAAAGAACGGACAGCGAATGAATATGAAAAAAGAAAGCAGACGCAATATTTCAAAAAAAACGGTTTATTTCGGCATTGTTTTCACAGCGGCGGGTTTTGCTTTGCTTGCTGTGCTTTTTGCGATGACGGGCAAACAAAACTCAACCATGAGCAGGCTTCGGGCGGAAAGGGAGGAACAGCAGCGCAAACTTCAGGAAGCCGAAATTCAGCAGGAGGGGCTTGAAGAGCTGAATGCATACATTTCGAGCAGTGAATTCCTGATAAGATACATGCGCGAAACGCAAGGATATATGCTGGACGGAGATATAAGGTTTGATGTTGATGATCCGAATGCAATTATCACAACATCGGTGCCGATTTCAAGCGCACCGGTCTCTGCCGACGCTCACGATACGCCGGAACCTGCGGAGCCGACAGCAGAACCCTGAAGAGGCGCAATCTGCGAATACAACCTGCAAGGGAGTAAAAAATGACGGATACTTACATAAAAAAAGACATTGTCGGCGGAGCGGATTCCGCTGCGGTTATTGATATAGGTTCAAACTCAATCAGATATGCAGCGGGCAGGAGCGGAAAAAAACTCGTGATAACAACGCGTCTCGGCTCAGGCCTTGCACAAACCGGGCGGCTTGATGAGGAACGAATGGAAAAGAGCATTTCCGTAATTTCAGCTTTGGCATCGAATGCCCGTCATTCGGGATATATTCCTTTCGCCTATGCGACAAGTGCGGTCCGCGATGCATCGAACAAAGCTGAATTTGTAAACAGATTAAAGCAAAAATGCGGTATCACGGTCGATGTTTTGAGCGGAGAAAGAGAGGCGCAGTATGCGTTTGAAGCGGCATGTAATTCTTCCGACGGGTGCAGCGCACTCATTGATATCGGCGGCGCGTCAATGCAGATTGCGGAGGCAAAAAGTAAGGTGAGTTATCCGATAGGCTGCGTTCGCGGAAAAGATATTGCGCTGCAAAACAGCGGCAAAACGGACTGCGATGATGATTTTGAGACGCAGCGTACCGCAATAAACCACTATATGGATGAAATAATCGGCACGCCGAACCGACGACTCGGAAAATGTGCGGGAATCGGCGGAACAATAACCACTCTTGCCGCTCTTGCGCTCGGTATGCGTGAATATGACCGCGATGAAATCGATAAAGCCGTTCTTAATAAGTTTGAAGTTGAACGGTTGATTGTCGCATTGAGCACAATGGGCACGGAAAGAAAACTGAATCCGCTGCTCAAGGAAAGACATGACATAATAATGTACGGGGCGGCTGTTCTGGCACATGCAATGGAACTGTTCGGGATTGAAGAGGTTCATGCCCGTGATCGTGACGGCTTGGACGGATACATGCAGTATGTGACGGAGCATTTGCTCTGACGGAAACTGCCGAAGGTTGTGCCGAAAAATAAGCGAAAACAGAAAAGAAAAGCATTGCTTGAGGAGGATTGAATAATGAGACTGATTATAGCGTCAAACAATAAAAATAAGATTCGCGAGATTAAAGAGATACTCGGTGACAAATTTGAAGAAATTGTTTCAATGAGAGAAGCGGGCATTGAACTCGATGTTGAAGAGGATGCGGATTCGTTCATCGGCAATGCACGCAAAAAAGCGGAGGAAACAGCGAAACTTTGCCCGCAGGATGCCGTGCTTGCGGATGATTCGGGCCTTTGTGTCGATGCTTTGAACGGCGCACCGGGAGTGTATTCGGCAAGATTCGCCGGGGAGGGGCATGATGACGCCGCAAACAGGGCAAAACTTTTTGCCGAACTTCGTGATGTTCCCGCCGAAAGAAGAACTGCGCATTTTGCATGTGCAATGGTGCTTGTGCGTCCGGGAGAGCCCAATATTGAGGTTGTCGGAAGGGTTGACGGCCGCATTCTGTTCGAAGAGCGCGGTGAAAACGGTTTCGGATATGATAATATGTTTTTGTATGAACCGTTCGGCCTGAGTTTTGCGGAAATCGATGCCGAACGCAAGAACGGCGTCAGCCACAGGCGCAGAGCGTTGGAACTGGTGCTCGATGCGCTGAAAAAACAGTAATCGTTTCAACAGAAGATACAGGGTAAAAAACAAAGCAAAAAACAAATGTCTCCGCGGAATGCGGCGGACTCGGGGAGAGCGTACGAAAGATGAAAGTTGCAGTTGTCAGCGATACACACGGCTGCCTGTCCATGCTTGACAGGTGCATTAAACTCGCAGGTCAGGTTGATGTGTGGTGTCATTTGGGGGATTTGACTTCGGATGCCGAAGCGCTCATGAGCAGAACGAATGCGAAGGTTTATGCGGTGCGCGGGAATTGCGATTATTTCGGAGGCTCGGCGCAAAGATACGAGAGCGAAGCCGTTGTTGAGCTTGGCGGAGCAAGAATCCTGATGATGCACGGCCATACGCACGGAGTCAGCCCGTATTCGTATGACAGAGCTGCATACAGGGCGGAGGAACTGCATTGCTCCGTGCTGCTGTTCGGACACACGCATATTTCAATCGTGAACAATGACGGGAGAGTGCTTGCGGTGAATCCGGGCAGCCCGTCCTGTCCGCGCGGAGGCAGAAGTCCCTCGTTTGCTCTGCTCGAAATTGAGAACGGCGATGTGCGGGCGGAAATTATAACAATGTGAAATTTTACGTCGAATTTATTTCGAGAAAACGAAAAAGGAAAAACATACCAAAATACTCGGAATTTAAGGAGGCGCGGTATTTTAAACTACAAACAGGACAAAAAATAAATATATTATTGAACCCCGCAGAACGGCAAATGCCGATTTGCGGTTTTTTTGTCTGAATTTCGGGCATTTGAAGCCCGTTTTTTGCCGCAGCAAGCAAATTTTCGGGAAAAACACGCACGCGAACAAGCTCGAATTATAAAAAGTATAATATCGATATTTCTTTCGCCTGCTTGCAAAAAGCATGGTTGCGTGTTATAATCACAATTGGCATAGGCGAATGCAAAAAATGAAAGTATTTGCCGTTCGTGCCGATTTATATCGAAGTCATACAATGAATGAGTATAGATTCGAAAGGAGCAATCACAGTCAATGTATAAGATTACACTGAGAAAAGAACTCAATCCGACCGTCACCATGATGGAAATCGAAGCTCCCCTCGTGGCGAAAAAGGCAGAACCCGGTCAGTTCATCATTCTGCGCGTCAACGAAGACGGCGAGAGAATCCCCCTGACCATTGCGGGTTATGACAGAGAAAAGGGCACAGTAAGAATCATTTTCCAGATTGTCGGCGCAACAACAACTCTGCTTAATGCAAAAAAAGAAGGCGAATACATTCAGGATTTCGTCGGTCCCCTTGGCGTTGCAACCCATATCGAAGGGCTGAAGCGCGTTTGCATCGTCGGCGGCGGCGTCGGCTGCGCAATCGCTCTGCCCATTGCACAGAAGCTGCATGAAATGGGCTGCGAGGTAACAAGCGTTATCGGTTTCCGCAGCAAGGATCTGCTGATTCTTGAAGATGAGTTCAAAGCTGCTTCCGACAGGCTCTTTGTTATGACAGACGACGGTTCTTACGGCAGGCACGGCAATGTTTGCGTACCTCTCAACGAAATGTTCGCAAACGGCGAAAAATTTGATGAAGTTATCACCATCGGTCCGTTGATCATGATGAAATTCGTTGTTGCAGCCGTCAAGCCCACGGGCATTCCCTGCACGGTTTCAATGAACCCGATAATGATCGACGGCACAGGCATGTGCGGCGGCTGCCGCCTCACCCTGCACAGGGACGGCGAGCGCATTACAAAGTTCGCATGTGTTGACGGCCCCGACTTCAACGGCTATGAAGTTGATTTTGACGAAGCAATGAGCAGAGGTGCGATGTATCGCGATTTCGAACGCCATGCGCTCGAAGAAACCTGCAATCTTCTCAACAAGGAGGTAAAATAATATGCCTAACATGAGCCCCAAAAAGAACGAAATGCCCACCCAGGCACCCGAAGTACGCGCACACAACTTCAACGAGGTTGCAACCGGCTATTCCGAAGAGACCGCGCTTGACGAGGCGCTCCGCTGTCTCAACTGCCCGAAGATGCCCTGCGTCAGCGGCTGCCCGGTCAACATCCATATCCCCGAGTTTATCGCAAAGATTCGCGAGAACGATTTCGAGGGCGCATATCAGGTCATTCAGCAGACCTCCTCTTTGCCCGCAGTCTGCGGCAGGGTATGTCCTCAGGAACTCCAGTGCGAAAGCAAGTGCGTTCGCGGCATCAAAGGCGAACCCGTCGGCATCGGCAGACTTGAACGCTTTGTTGCAGATTGGCATAACGCTCATTCTTCCGAAGCTCCCAAAGCTGCGCCTTCCAACGGCCACCGCGTTGCAGTTGTAGGTTCCGGCCCCTCCGGCCTTACCTGCGCGGGCGACCTTGCCAAGAAGGGCTATAAAGTCACCGTTTACGAAGCTTTGCACACCGCAGGCGGTGTTCTTGTTTACGGTATTCCCGAATTCCGTCTGCCCAAGGCAATTGTTCAGAAGGAAGTTGACAACCTGACCGCCATGGGCGTTGATATGGAAACCAACACCGTTATCGGCAAGACTCTCACCATTGACGAGCTGTTCGAACAGGGCTTTGAAGCTGTTTTTGTCGGTTCCGGTGCAGGCCTTCCCAACTTCATGAACATCCCCGGTGAGGCATACAAAGGCGTTTACTCCGCAAACGAATTCCTGACCCGCAGCAACCTCATGAAGGCATACAAGGCTGATCCCGTGACCCCCATCATGAAGGGCGGAAACGTTGCGGTCGTCGGCGGCGGCAACGTTGCAATGGATGCTGCAAGGACTGCGCTGCGCCTCGGTGCGGACAAGGTCTATATCGTTTATCGCCGCTCCCTTGAGGAACTTCCCGCTCGCCGTGAGGAAGTTGAACACGCAATGGAAGAGGGCATTGAATTCAAACTGCTCAACAATCCCGTTGAGATTCTCGGTTACAACAACCCCGATGACAAGCGCGATCCCAAGAACGGTTTCGTCACCGGCATGAAGTGCATCCGCATGGAACTCGGCGAACCCGATGAAAAGGGCCGCCGCCGTCCCGTTCCCGTGCCCGGCAGCGAGTTTGTGCTTGATGTCAACACCGTTATCATCGCAATCGGCACCAGCCCCAACCCTCTCATCAAGTCCACCACCAAGGGTCTTGAGGTAAACAAAAAGGGCGGAATTGTTGTTGAAGAAGGAACAGGTCTCACAAGCCGCGAAGGCGTTTACGCCGGCGGCGATGCCGTTACCGGTGCCGCAACCGTTATTTCCGCAATGGGTGCGGGCAAGGCGGCTGCAAAGGCGATCGACGAGTATCTCAGCAATAAATAATCGGTTCAAAGCCGCTGTTTCGGCATAAAACCGAAATTCGACAATGAAAAAGATACTTGGCACAGTATCAATTTGATACGGTATCAAATACGCTCCGCTGCCCGAAATACGGCGGCGGAGCGCAGAAAAACAAAACCGAATAAAAACAATTTGCAGATTAAATCTCTGCCGACCGAAAAGCTTTGCGCGCGCATCATGCGTGCGGCATCGGTTCGGCTCGGGAGACCTGCAGGGACTTTCCGGGCTTTTGTTTTTCAAAGGGATTTAAAAACAAATTTGTTTCAAAACAAAATCGGCAGTTTCCGAAATTACGAGGAAACAGCGGTTTCAAAATATCTATTTTAATAAGGAGACGGAAAATGAACAAAGAGTTCGATTACAACGTGCTCGATGAAATTCTGAAAGAACACAATTACGATGAATCCCACACCGTTACCATTCTTCAGGAAGTTCAGGCACACTACAGCTACCTGCCCAAGGAAGCTTTCCCTTATCTTGCGGAAAAGCTCGGCGTACCCGAGGCAAAGATTTACGGCGTTGCAACATTCTATGAGAATTTCTCCCTTGAACCCAAGGGCACGAATATCATTCGCTGCTGCGACGGCACGGCTTGCCACGTTCGCCATTCCACCGAAGTTCTTGACTATCTGCGCAAGGAACTCGGCCTTTCCGCAACGAAGAGAACAACGGATGACCTTAAATTCACCGTTGAAACAGTTTCATGTCTCGGCGCATGCGGTCTTGCACCGGTCATCACCGTAAACGGCAAAGTCTATTCCCAGATGACAAAGGAAAAGGCAGCCGAAGTCCTTAAGGAACTCAGGGAGGAGAATTAACATGCTTAAAAACAGGCAGGATCTTATCGCGCTTCGCGAGGGCTGCATGGCTACGGCTCAGCTCCAGAAAAGAAGGATTCTTGTTTGCGCCGGCACGGGCTGCGTATCCAGCGGCTCACTGAAGATCTTTGACAGGCTCAAAGAACTCATCGAAGCAAACGGCATCAGCTGCCCCGTCGAACTCAAGGTTGAACCCCATGAACCCGGCATC
>OHKC01000259.1_pt1 | contig 17507 bp, 18 predicted proteins | sample 1568761 | NCBI WGS metagenome assembly OHKC01 (sample SAMEA3879514, study PRJEB24766) | human gut metagenome | biome: human-associated habitat; feature: feces | place: USA | collected 1985/1987 | reverse complement strand
TACCACTGGTGTAAATTTTCTCTTTTTGACTAGTCCTATTTATATGCTAACATCATATCGATGAGGAAGATTTACAACGACAGTTGTCCCCTTACCTTCTTCACTTTCGATACTTATAGTTCCATGCATTAGATCTACCAGTTTTTTAACGATTGGCATACCCAATCCAGTTCCTATTACACCTGATTCACTGGATGTTCTTTGTCTTGTGAAGTTCTCAAAGATATATGGCAAATAATCTTTTGAAATGCCAATACCTGTATCTTGAATAATACCCTTATAGTCGGATACCCCTTCTTCTCTTTCAATTTCTTCTAAAGAAAAAGAAATAGTTCCGCCAGCATCCGTGTATTTGATCGCATTACTCATTAAGTTCATATAGATTTCTCTGATTTTTAAAGAATCCGTTAAAATCATATTGTGTTGAATATTCACAGAATAATTTAATGTCTGATTCTTTTGACGAATATCGGGTTCAAAGAATTGTAGAAGATTATCGCAAGACGTATAAATATCCCATGGTTTTTCTTTCAATTCTTCTTTTCCGCTCTCAATTTTAGACATCTCTAAAATATTATTGATCAAAGAAAGTAAGTATTGACTGGATTCATCAATCTTTTCTAGATAGTTTCTAGACATTTTTGAATCCTCCCAATGACTTTTCATCAATTCACTAAAGCCAATAATCGCATTTAATGGTGTTCTTAAATCGTGCGACATGTTAAATAAGAAAGCACTTTTAGCTGCACTTCCTTCTTTAGCTTGTTCTAAAGCTTTTTTCAACATGACCATATTTGAAATATCTAAAAATACCGTAATGATAATGCGTTCATGATCTGGATTCATAAAAACTTTTGACTTTGCGAGTGCATGAACTTCATAAGTTTCTTTAGGATTAATGATTACTTCAAAATCTACCGAATTATCATATTTTCTTAATGCGATCAAACGCTCATTTGTGGTTGAATCTGGATATTCAAACTTTTCAAATATCGAACGCATCTTACTTTGCGCATTTTCAAATGAATCTATATGAAACATATCTAAAGCTCTTTTATTTAAATGAACAATTCTATGTTCTTTCACTGTATATGCGAATACACCACAAGGTAATTCATCTAAAATTTCCTTATAGTAATCATTCTGAGCAACATTTTGATTACGCAATTTCTCATTGGTTTCTGCAAGATATGTTTCTAAGATCTTATCCTTTTCTAAACGTACAATATCACTTATATCCTGATGAGTCCCTGCAATCATACCATCTTCCATTTTCTTACCTGAACAGCGAATCATCAAAACCCCTTTTTCAGGATGTAGAAAACGATACACTATTTCCGTTCTTTCTTCGCTTAGTTTTCTTACGTATTCTCCAAATTGCTCTTGATCTTCAGGATGTACATGTGATAAATGAAATTTTAAGCATTCTTGTGCATTCATTTCTTTTGGTACTCCAATTAAATCTAAAAAGCAATCATTCCCATACAATTGATTTCCATCTAATTTCCATATTCCTATTGTGTTCTCTTTTAAAACTTGATTTATTATTTTGTCCATGCAATTATTATATCTAATAATGATAGCGTTCTCAATGAAAGGGTGGAAAAAAGTATTATTGAAATATAAAATTGTGTTATGATTAAAAAAATATTTTTTTGAAAAGGAAGTGAAATATATGCGCGTAGTCATTAAAGTAGGTACAAGTACTTTGGCATACGAAAATACAGGTCTTTTACATATTCGTAGAATGAAACAGTTATGTGAAGTACTTAGTGACATTAAAAATGCAGGACATGAAGTCATTCTTGTATCAAGTGGTGCCATCGGAATGGGCATGGGAAAATTGGGATTGGATTCAAAGCCGCATGATCTTCCAGGAAAACAAGCTTGTGCAGCCATTGGACAATGTGAATTGATGTATACCTATGATTCTTTATTTTCGCAATACAATCATATTGTGGGGCAAATTTTAATCACAAAGGCCGATGTTGAAAATGATGATCGAAAGACAAACTTCATCAATACCATGGAACATTTATTAAAAAGAAATGTTCTACCTATCGTAAATGAAAATGATACGATTGCGACTGAAGAAATTGTGATTGGGGACAATGACAACTTGGGTGCCATTCTAGCTAAAAATATTCATGCCGATCTATATATCATTTTATCTGACATTGATGGATTGTATGATGATGATCCTCATAAGAATGAAAATGCAAAATTAATTCCAGTAGTCTATGAATTGGATGAAAAGATTTTAAGCTTTGGACAAGGTGTCAATTCCAATGTCGGTACGGGTGGTATGAAGACAAAATTAGAGGCTGCCAAAATCTGTATGGATGCAGGGGTGGATATGATTATTACCAATGGTCAAAAACCGGAAGCTTTATATTCTATTTTAGATAATGAAAGTATTGGTACTCGCTTTGTAGCCAAGAAAGGAGCCTAATATGACAACTCAAGATATTATGAGAAACGCCAAAAATGCCACAAAGTCATTGATGTTGTGTGATGAAACTAAAAAGAATGAAATCTTAGAAGCTATGGCACAATCTTTATTGGCTCATAAAGAAGATATTTTGAATGCAAACTCAATGGATTTAGAGAAAGCTGTGGTGAGTGATGTCATGAAGGATCGTTTGAAGTTAAATGATCAAAGATTGAATGATATGGCTCAAGGCATTTTAGATGTTGTCAAATTAGAGGATCCAACCGGAAAAATATTAAATGAAAGAACATTAGAGAATGGATTAGTCATTCAAAAAGTAAGTGTGCCATTAGGTGTCATTGCGATCATTTATGAAAGTAGACCTAACGTTACAAGTGATGCGGCTACTTTATGCATCAAAAGTGGAAATACATGTATTTTAAGAATTGGTAAGGAAGCTTGGAACAGTGCCAATGCGATTGTACAAGCACTACAAGAAGGTATTCAAAAATGTGATGTAAATCCAAATATTGTGCAATTGATTCAAGATACAACCCATCAAAGTGCCAATGAATTAATGGAAGGCGTAGGCTATATTGATCTATTGATTCCTAGAGGTGGAAAGAATTTAATTTCACGTTGTATCGAACATGCCAAAGTACCATGTATTCAAACAGGTACAGGCATTTGTCACATTTATGTAGATGATGAAGTAAATCAAGATATGGCCATTAAAATCATTGAAAATGCGAAATGCTCAAGACCAAGTGTTTGTAATGCAGAAGAAGTCTTATTAGTGAATTCGAAAGTGGCCCATGAATTCTTACCAAAGTTAAAAAAACAACTAGATACATATCCAGTTGAATTAAGATTGGATGATAGAGCACAAAAAATCATTGATGGTACAAAAGCTACAGAACAAGATTTCGACACCGAATTTCTAGATTATATTCTAGCTATTAAAATTGTAGATTCTGTAGAAGAAGCCATTGAACATATTTCTAAACATTCTACAAAACATAGTGAATCCATTCTAACTACAAATAAAGAATATGCCAAACTCTTTACACAATCCATTGATAGTGCAGCCGTATATGTGAATTGTTCAACACGATTTACAGATGGTGGACAATTTGGTCTAGGCTGTGAAATTGGTATCTCTACACAAAAACTTCATGCCAGAGGTCCAATGGGACTCGAAGAATTAACTACATATAAATACATAGTCCAGGGTAATGGACAGATTCGTTAGGTTAAAACAAAGGTCTAAGATTTCAATCATCTTAGACCTTTGTCCTTCTCTTCACGATGCTTTCTCAAGCTATATCCTTACGATATTAGATACTCATTTATTCTTATATCAATTCACAACCTTCACTTCTTTAATTTGTTTACAAAACTCATCTGTATCAAAATATAGATTTTTTAAAATAGGAATTAGATCAATATACTCTTCTTCTGGCTTTTCATTATGTTTATATTTTGCCATTACTACTAAATATCCATTATTCCATTCTTTTACTTCTGTATAATATTCTAAAGAATATGGTGCTACAAAGCGAATTACATGATTGCCAAATTGAAATTTTGTATAGTTTTTTTCGTTACTTAAAACGGCTTCGTTCATCATAATATCGCCTCCTCATCATCCAAATTATATGTTTATCATAAATGTATTTCAACTTACAGCCTAATTTCTAGAATCTACAAAACACTTATAAATACTCATTAGTTTATTGTACATTCCTTGTTGAATAATTCTTTCTTTATCTATAATGCATTGTTTCATTTAAATTCATCTTTTACCTATACAAACAAATTTGAAACATAAACACAAAAATCTAACTTAACGGTACTGTTTTTTGATTTTTTTTAAAAACAGTACCCTTACCCAGCAGTTTTCTTATGAATTGCGCTTTTTGAAGTTTCTATAAAATAGAATCATATAATCTAAATCGTTATATAAAAAGACAATCCTTATCTTGGAATTACCTGATTTATTACTTTACTATGAAAGGTACAAGATAGAATGGTTTCAATAATAAGCTTCCATCTTTTCCTACATCCTTTTGGGATATTAAATATGATTTATTCACATTTTTAGAATATTTCCTATAAAATTCATTTATCGATTCATGCTTACCAAGACCTGATGACTTGATTTCAAACGCATTTATTTTACTTTTATCCGAAACAAGAAAATCTACTTCATAATAATGTGTACTATCTTTTTTCTCCCATGTGTGATAATACAATTCTCTTCCTGTTGAAGCAATCATCTGTGCCATAAGGTTTTCATACAGATATCCAAGATTTGCAGGTAAATTATCTGAAAGTAACTTTGCGTATACATCATTTTCTGTTACGGATCGATCCATAAACATCATTGTCACAAATAATCCTGTATCTGAAACATACAGTTTATAACTATCAAAATCCTTAGTATCAGCCAAACTCACGTTAGGATCTGTTGTATTAAAACATGGTAATACTGTTTTTGAATCTATCAATTCATATAACAATTCTTCAGTTCTCGCACTACTTGTTTTGCTAATTGCACTTTTCATACGGTATTTTTTTGAATCCTTTGCCAACTGAGCAGGAATTGAATGATACATAGCTGATAATCTTCCAGAAACATCGATCTTTTTAAAATCTTCCTCATAAAGTGTAATAATCTGCCTTTTAACCATATCGATTTCAGAAAAGTTTTTTCCATCCACATATGCTTCTACAGCCTGAGGCATTCCACCAACAGCCATATAAATTCTTAAATCTCTCATTAACTTTCGATTGGTTGCCTGTCCTATTGGTGAGGCACTATCATATATCTGCTCTAAAAGCTCATAACTATTGCCTGTGGCATCACAAAATTCTTCATAATCCATTGGATAAACCTGAATTTTCATTTCTTCGGATGGAATCAAAATATCCTTCACATTCTTCTTTATAGAAATCAAAGAACCCGTCTCTAAATAACTATATCTACCATCAGACACGAGATGTTTGATTGCTTGTCTTGCCTTTGGAAAAAGTTGTACTTCATCAAAAATAATTAACGAATCATGTTCATATAGTGTTGTACCTGTTTCTGCCTGTAGTCGCAAAAAGAATATATTCAAATTTCCAATATCCTCGAAACATTCTAAAATTTTATTCGTTGTCTTTGAAAAATCGATTAAAATATAAGATTTATATTCATTTTTCGCAAAACTTTCAGCTATCGTTGACTTACCAACACGCCTTGCACCCTCTAATAAAGCAGCATATCTATCCGAATATAGTTTTTTCCATTCCAATAATTTGTCATATACTTTTCGTTTAAAAAACATGAGCGTCCTCCTATTCCAATCGTCATTTCTTCAATGTTATTATATGTCATTTACTCCATTTATTCAAAGTCATTTTATGTGATTTACTCCATTTCTTCAATATGTTATAGTACCATTTGTTCATTATTGTTAATTTTATTGGGTTTCCTTAGTTCAAAACAAAAGAAACATTAGTATTTAAATTCACTAATGTTTCTATCAATATATTTTTCACCATTCTTGTATCAAACATTCGCAAGTTTCCAGCTTACTGCCTTTTCTCTAGAATCCACAAAGCGCTTATAGATACCCTCTTGTTTCATCAATTGATTGTGTGTTCCTTGTTGTACAATTCTTCCCTTATCTATCACAACTATTTGATCCGCGTTTCGGACGGTTTTTAATCTATGCGCAATCATAATAATTGTCTTTTCTTTTGTCAAAGCATCGATAGCTTCCATTAACTCCTTTTCATTTTCTGGATCCACATTGGCTGTTGCCTCATCCAAAATAATAATAGGTGCATCCTTCATAATAGCACGCGCAATGGAAATACGTTGTTTTTCACCACCAGAAAGAGTGGCTCCACCTTCACCAATAACTGTATTATATCCATCTGGCAATTGACTTATAAACTCATGGCAACAAGCTTTCTTAGCTGCCATTACAACTTGTTCATGAGTAGCTTCTTGATTGCCGAATTTAATATTATTTTCAATGGTATCCGCAAACAAATACACTCTTTGAAATACAAACGCAAAGTTATTCATCAAACTATTCATACTATAATCCTTTACATTTATACCTCCAAGACTCACTTCACCTTCATCTACATCCCAAAATCTCGCAATCAAATTGCACAATGTAGATTTACCTCCTCCAGAAGGACCTACAATCGCTGTAGTTGTTTTTTCTGGAATCGACATGGATACATCATCAATGATTTTTCGCTTATCATAAGAAAATGAAACATGATCCAATTGAATATCATGACTCTTGGATTCTATTTCCCTTCCTTCAATATCCATCGTATTCAATGCAAGAATATCATTGGCCTTATCCACACAAACACTGACTACATGTAAAAGGGATGAATAATTTCCGGCTGTTTCTAAACTTGAATACAACATAAAGGCTGCAATACTCATACCAATCGCATACACCGAATTCATTGTTCCATTAATATAAAATGCAGCGCAACAAATAATGATAATTGATCCTGTAATCTTTGTCACAATACCCTGAAGAAAATGATAAGGTACAAATACAAGTTCCATTTTTGTATTGATTTTAGCACATGCATCATTGGCATCATTCAATCGCTTTGCCTGCTTACCCAATAAATTATACGATTTTACTTCCGAAATACCCTGTACATATTCCATGATTTGACTCACGAGTTCTGTATCACACTGCACCTTTTGTTCCGAATCCATCTTTCCTGCTTTTTGCATAATCGAATTGATCACAAAAAATACTATGACACCAGCTACAGATATAAGCCCAATTCTTACATCAAAAATTAGAATCATGAATACAATCATTGCCGTTTCTAAAATTCCCTGCATCGTAAGCATTACAACTCTTGAGGCAATATCTCCAAGCACTTCCATTGTATTTGTCGTAACAGAAGCAATCTCACCAATACTATTCGAATTAAAATATCCCATTGGAAGATAGCGGAGATGTTCTGCAATCTTGATTCGCATAAATGCGCTCGCATTATATCCACCTTCGGTTTGAAGTACAGACGAAATTCTTTTACAAACAACATCTATCACAATCGCAATAATCATAATGACTAATGAGCCAAGAATATATTTACCCATTGATTTTTCTTCAATCAAGCCCATCAAAATATACATAATAGCCGGTATTTTCATAGCTGAAGCAAGTGCTTCTACTAAACCAATTCCTATTGATAATTTAAACTTTTTACTGTTTTCTTCACCCGAAAACTTAAAGAATTTTGCCAAGATTTCAAACATATAATTTTGCCTCCTTTACTGTATCCTTTACAGAAATGTGGGCATTCCACATATCTTTATAAAGTACACATGATGAAAGAAGTTGATCATGCGTGCCATGTGCTACTACATTTCCATCATTTACCACAAAGATTTGATCACTGTCTTTTATTGTAGAAAGCCTATGCGCAATCACAATCAATGTTTTTCCTTCTACAAGTTTAGCGATAGAATTTTGAAGAATTGCCTCATTTTCAGGATCCGTATACGCTGTAGCCTCATCTAAAATCACAATGGGTGCATCTTTTAACATGGCTCTAGCGATAGAAATACGTTGTCTTTCTCCTCCAGAAAGGTGACCACCAGCACCACCGACAATCGTATCAAAACCATTTTCCAACTGCATAATAAAGTCGTAACAACCACTCTTCTTTGTCACTTCTATAACTTCTTCATCACTCGCATTGGGATTTCCTTGACGAATGTTTTCACGTACAGTTTCATTAAACAAATAATTATCCTGTGCTACATATGCGATTTTTTGATTAAAGTCCATAAGAGACATTTGTTTGATATCTACATCACCAATTTTTATACTTCCAGAATTCATATTCCATAAAGACGCAATCAACTTTGCGATTGTTGACTTACCACTTCCTGAAGGACCCACAATCGCATTGACACTTCCAGCCTTACATTCCATATTTATGCCATGAAGAATTTCTTTGACGTGATATCCAAACTTAACATCTGAAAGTTCGATCGAATTATCTTTTGGCACAGATGTACTTTTATATGGCCTATTTAACTCAGGCTGATCTAAAATTCCAACAACCTCGTCAACAATGACACCTATCTTTCCCAAATCATCTGTATAAGAAAAAGCTGTGATCAATGGTCCGGCAATCCCTAATGATAAAATTATGCATAAGATAAAATCCGTCATTGTAAGTGTGCCATTTTCAACATAATGAGCTCCAAAAGGAAGTACGGTTAATAATGTATAAGGTGTTATCGTCAACATAAGTGCATGATAAATCGAACATTTCTTCATCCATGAAATAAAGGAATTTGCATAGGCCTTGGCAGCACTCGTAAATTTTTCATAAGAACTCTCTGTTTTTCCAAAAGCCTTGATGACTTCAATTCCATCAATATATTCAACGGCCGCATCATTTAAGTCTTTTGTTGCCTTTACTGTCATCTCAAAGTTTGGTTTAAAATCAATCATCATCCCAAAATAAGATAAAAAACCAATAATAATCGGTAATAATGACCAAAGAGCCAATCTATAGTCGATCGTAAAAAAGTAGATCAACACAACGACAGGTCCCATAAGATTTGAAGTAAATTCAGGAATAATATGTGCCAGCGTTGTTTCAATACTATCAATTCTTTCCACCATAATATTCTTAAATGTACCTGATGAAGTATCTTTCACATATCCTAGTGGCACACGTGCTAGCTTTTCAAAACATGCCTTTCGAATGTTTGAAAGTACAGTAAAAGTGGCCTTATGCGATAGTGTTGTTGAGAGTGAATGACAAAGCTCGGCCACAATAAAGGAAATGGCTATACATATTGAACTTTTTAGATATGTATTAAAATCTTTATTTCCTTCTAAGAACATCTGTACAATATTCACAACATAAAAATAAGGAATAATCTTAAACATCACATTGCCTATTCCAAGTACAACACTCCATACATAATCCATTCTTTTCTGTCCAGCCCACTCTAGGATCCAGCGCATTGTAGATTTCTTCTTTTCTTCCATACAAATCCCTCCCGATTATTAGTCATAACTAACTATACTTTTAAAAGTATAGGCGGCAATTGCCACCTTATTTAAATTGAATATTCCAAATTCTTTCCCAACCACCTGTATTAAATTCTTTTAATTGATGAACATTTTTCTTAGCTATCTCTTTATCCATATCATGTTCAACAATTTGCAGTACAGATGAGAAAAAACCAGTATAAATCATATGCATAAGACTTTCATCAACATTTAATAAATTTATTCCAGCCTTCTTCATAATCTGCATATATTTCTTGGTTGCCTTCATTTCTTTATCCACCATGTTATGGATAAAAGCTTCATATTTCCCACTATCTCCACATTTAAACAATAATCTAAAATGATCATAATGCTCATAAATATAGTCAATCATCTGATCTGTTCCATCATTGGCTGCATTTGACATATTGTTTGTCTGATCATGAGCAGAAAGCTTTTCAAAATCAGCTAATATCCCATCATATATTTCATATATATGCTCTATATACGGATCAATAAGTGCATCAAAAAGCATTTCCTTAGTAGGATAGTACTTATAAAATGCTCCTGTAGTAAGACCAGCATCTTTCACGATACTTCTTAAAGAAGCCCCACTAAATCCATCTCTTAAGAAATGTTTGATGGCCGTATCCAATATTTTCTCTCTTGTTCTCTCAGCTTTTTCTGACATATAAATCTCCAATATATAAATATAACAGTGTTATATCACACTGTTATATTATTCTTATCCATAGAGATTTGTCAAGTATATAAATTGAAATTTATTCTTCCCCTATTACTTTGAAGCAGACTACTAAACCACAAATAAATAGTGTTATACAAACAATGAATGGAATTATTAAGTCTAATCCCAACAAACTACCTAAAATTCCAGTAATCCCGTTATAATTCATTTGATGAATTGATGCTGAGCACAAAATATCTATTGAGCCAAGAAACCCCATAAGTTGCCAAGCAATGCCTAATATCATTTTTTTCACACAATCACACTCCCTTATTTTATCCAATTACATCCGTAATGGCCTTAACACCTTTACCTACAAAACTAATGACTTTCTCATTGACTACACTTCCATCTTTTAATATTTTGACATTCGCAAGACCTAGTCGATCATTCTTTTTAGGTTCTGTACTCCCTGAAAGTGTCATCCATTTAATTTGAATATCTTCTTTAGATAATTTTTGATTATAATCAACTGAATAATTTGTATTTTCAAAAACAGGAGAATTCGATTCAGCATAAACTTGAACCTTATTCTTATCCTCTTGATAAATCTTAATTGTATAATGCACAATATCCTTTTTATTAGAAACATATTCCTTATTTGGAGATACTGTCTCTTCATAAATCAATGTTAAATCTTTATTAGAAATACTGGTATCTGTTTCATTTTGAAATATAAAGAATAAGGATAAACATAAAACAACACTACTAACAACTACAACAATTATTCTTTTTGACTTCATCTTTGACGCACTCTTTTTACATTACGATTCATGAAATGCCTTCCTATATGTCTATAGGCAAATCCTTTTAGCCTTGACATTTGTTGATGGTGTTCTTTTAGTAAATCATCCGGACAATCATAGACGCCAAAATCTTGTGTAATTCCTTCACTTTGAATATATGTAGAATTGCGATTAAAATCAATGGTAGGATTTCTAAAATCTTTTACGGCTACACCATATCCACAAAATGCACCTTTACAATTTGGAAATTGATTCTGTAATTTCTTAAGATATGCCTGATCTAAAATAAATCCTTCAAGCTCATACCATTGATTCTCAAAATAAACTTCTACCCAACTATGAAAGATATTTTGGGGTGCACTCCGATACACCAAGCCTGTCATGGCTCCTTTTTGAAGTCTTTTATCAATTGTGAAACCATGAATTCTACATGGAATCTGACAAGCTCGTAAAAGAGCCATAAATAAGGTTCCTTTTGTATTACATTGGCCATAGCCATCAAGCAATACTTTTGATGCACAAATTGCATCATCTTCATTATATCCAAATAAGATATCATCTCTTACAAAATTATATATTGCCTTGATTCTTTCAAATTCATCCAGTTCCTTCCACTTCTTCTTTTGAATCAGTTCTTGTATTTCAGGATTGGAATAATCAAGCATACATGTTTCTTTTAAATATTTATCTATCATTTTTCACTTATCCCTTCAGAATTTCAGATTTGAACCACCACAATTATTCAATCTATATTTAACACAACAACTTTGATTAAATTTTACCAAGCAATACCACAATTTCTGCAACTACAAGTGCAACCACCAAATATAGTACAGTAGCCACTCCTCGTTTTATCAACACAGTCTTCCAAGACTTTACATATGGAATTCCTTCCATACCCTCTATATGCCAGATTTTGCTGTGTCCTACCCATAATCTGTCAATCACAATACCATCAAACCAATTCATGACCACAAGAAATAGGCAGGATTGAAGATATGCCGTTTTTAAATCCGTAACATGATTCCAAACAGAAATAATCAGGATCAAAGCCACAAATATAATGATACAAAAAGGGATCATGAACCATTTTGACCTTTTCATGACAGTTTTCTTATCGGCAATACCACGTTTTTGAGCTTCCTCTAAAAAATCTTTCGGATAAAAATATAAACAGTTACGCCCATCGTTTTTTACTGCACATTTTATTAATAATGCATACAACAGACAATATAAAACATTTTGTAAAAATAACAACATCTTTATAATACCTTCTTTCAAAATGTCAACTCAGGTAATTGATCTGTCTTAATAATCATTTCTAACATTCTGGCAAATCCATCTGGATACCGAATTTGATACTCCATATGGTTCAATCCCTCAAAAACTGGAAAGTTCCCATATTTATAGGCTTGCATCACTGCATTTCGATATTTAAAATGATCTTCTCTACTTCCAAATTCCCAAAATGTATGTTTTTGTAGCTCTTCTGATAATTTTGGAAATGACTTATCTTCTAAACTATCATCCATCTGTTTTCTCAAATTTGTATATGACAAATTCTTTCCTGCTTCAATAAAATAAGGTTTAATAGTATTATCATCGCACCACATGATTCTTTTCAACGTTTTCCCATTTGTCCAATACAAACTTTTCATGGCCACATATAAAAATGGAACCATAATTCTACGTGTTATCTTACCAATCTGTGCAAATTGACCACCATCAAAGAATATATGCTTAACCGGTATTTTTGCATCTGTTAAAAATGCCATCGCAAGATCTGCACCAATCGAAGATGCTACTACTAGTTCAATCTCTTTGATCCCATGATCTTTTAAAAATCGTTTAATCTGTTGTATCTCATCACTTTTACCTAGATACTTTTGATTTGAACAATATACTGTAGAAGTGGGTAGAACACAATAATATTTATCCGCTAATTTCTTGGCAACTGGCATACTACTTTCTCCAGTTACACCCATCGCATGAAAAAAAAGTATAACTGGATTTGATTTGTCCCCTATTGTTTTGAATACCATAATCTCACCTTCTATCCATACATTATTTTGTGCAACAAAAATATACCATCGATCCATCTATGTGAAGATCTATTTGTTTGTACATCTCTTTTAGAATATTTCTAAGTTCCTCCTCAGTTTGAAATGGTGGGATGAACCATCCTTTCTTAGAAAGAATATGATTCACAAGCCAATCTGTTCTTTTAGATTTACCCCTAATATAGAAACATCCTATAAAGGTGCCACCTGATTTTAAAACTCGCCACGTTCCTTGAAATGCCTTTTTCTTATCTGGAAAAGCATGAAATCCATTCATAGAAACCACAATATCATAGGATTCAGCATTCATTTTTAAATTGGATACATCCCCCTGAATACATTTAATATGCGTATACCCATCAAATCTTTTCTTAGCTTGTTTAAGCATATCCATACTATAATCAAGACAAGTAATATGCGCATTTTTTAAAGCTATCCACTTGTGTTCAGTAAATACAGCTGTTCCGACTGGAACATCTAAAAGATTGCCTGAAAAATCATTTGGAATATATGATAATACTTTCTGTGCTATATCATTATCATTCGTACCATTCCAAAATAATTTAATATACAGCTTACTGAAAATATTTCCCTGTGTCAAAACATCATCATATATATTCTTAGATGATTCATACGCATTTTGTATTTTATCCGTCATATCCTACTTTACCTCTTTTCCATTCTTCAATCGCATTCCTAATACGAACATCAATATCTATGCGTGTTTCAAGGCATTCCTTTGGATGTTTTCTTGCGGATTGAAACGCAAATTTCACAAAGCTTGCTGAACCAATTGGAAGCATCATCTTTAACATACTTTCTGGAAAAACAAAATGAGTCCCATATTTATACACAACAGCTTCTAACTTGCATATATGTTCTCGTTCTTCCATGCGACGAATGTATTTTGCAGCATCCCACAACACATCGTCTTCAGCACCAATCAACAATAGTTTTCCATGAATCTTTTCAATCTTGATTTTTTCTTCTTCCAAAATTGGATGAACGGCTTCTGAATCATCAAACAACTTTCTAGAATTGATCATATCACCCGTTCGCTTTGTTTCTTGTTCAATCACATGCCAATATTGAGGATGCTTGTAACAAAATGGCATATATGGAAGTGGTTTTTCTCTATAAGAAAATAGTGATTCCCCTTCGATTGGCCATTCTTTACAACCATCTTTTTTGCCTTGCATAAAGCCTTGTCAAATAAAATCACTTGGAGTTAAGCCAATTGTCAAAGTGATATCTTCAAAATAAGAAGCTGCCGTAAGTGCTAGTGTTCCTGTAGTGGATGCACCCACAATTCCAACCTTCTTATTTCCATGTACTTTTAGCCATCTTATCGCATTCTCTATTCGTTCTAAAGGATAATTATGATGTCCATAATCTTTTTTTTGCGGGAGACATAGTCATTACATTTAATCCTAGTTTATGTAACCATTATACAGATGTACGGGCCAAATAATTCTGGGAATCATCGCACAATCTGAATCCGTTTTGCATTTCCAATAGTCACCATAGAATCCGTCTTGTATGTACTTCAAAATGAATTTTCTTCATCCGTATTAACTCCTATTCTTCAAAACTATAATTTTATTTGAAATATTTCGAACCAATGGAATCCATCCAAACAAATGATAAATAGGATACAATTCTTTCATACCTTCAATCAAACTAACTTCCTTTTCAAAAATAAATTTTGGTAAAATCTTTTGTAGTTCATTTCCATTCTTTACACCCCATAAAAATTTAGCATTACTTTGATCTATCGACTTTTCTTTCATATGCTTTACTACAAAAGGTGACATAGTTTCGACAAGAACAGTTACTTTTTTAAAGGATTTTTCAATAATAGAAAACATCTTCAACACTTCTTTTTCGTCTAAATACATAGTTAACCCTTCAATGATCACTAGAATATCTTCTCCATGATACTCAATATCATGGATATAAGAATCATCCATAGCTGATTTTGCGATTTGATACATTGGCCCTGTTTCAGTAAGAAACTGTTCCCTTATCTTCATAGTTTGAGGCAAGTCAAGATTATACCAACGAAGATATTTACCTTTCATTCTGTAACAACGAGTATCCAATCCACATGCAATATTTACTACAACTGCATTTGTATGAACATTTAAATATTGTTCGACCATACGATCCAACACAATCGTTCTTGCGATAACACCACTACTCATAGCACTATCTTTATCAGCTTTAGAAAAATCATAATCTATATTTTCAACAATATGTACGGCAATATCATCCTTGATTTTTGCATTTTGACTATTCGTTTCTTTTGCTCTAGCATATAAAGTCTGAAGCATTGTCTCTGAAACACCTGTAATATCTATTTTTGATTTCATAATCCAACATCTCCAATTACAACATTTCTTACTTCTTCTATCCATTTGTTGGCGTGACAACAAAACAATTCTTCATGCTGCATATTAAATCGATGAATATCCGGATTCTTAAAATATGTATAGTATCTCTTTTCATATTTTTTACCCATTTTGGTCGCATAGAATACATGAATTTTTGTATTTGGAACATCCATATTGTGTTGTACTTTTGTCACTAAATCCGAATAGAACTGATTATAAATACTCTTCTTTGTGATCCAAGAACCACCTAAACCAAACATATCTAAAAATCCATTCACCAATTTCTTCTTCGAATCATCCATTTGTGCGATCTTTTTCTCCATAAGTTTTGGAAGTGTTTCTGTATGCACCATTTTATACATAATAGGCGTTACTATAGATGCCTGAATTGTAGCCATCACCTTTCCAACCTCATCCATATCACTACTTCCAATAATGCCATGATCAATATGAATTCTTTTTCTTTGAATCAACAAAGAAACAAAGCTGCCTCCAAGTGAACAGCCATAAGCAGCCTTAATTCTTCCCCCATAATGATCCATTATTTCTTTTTCAATCTTTTCACACTCTTCTTCCATCGAATAAAATTGAGTATTCTCATTTGGATCAAAACCATCATAAGAAACAGCCACCGTATAGAAATATGCATGTAATCCTTCTAACACATGATCAAAACTACTATATAAGCAACAAGTTCCTGGAAACAAAAAGATGACTGGTTTACTTTGATCTCCGCTTTCATAAAATTTCATAATCAACCCTCAAAATGTTAGATAAAACTAACTTTTTCTTGAGTTCAGTTTACCACTGCAATTAATGACACGCAAGAACAATATGTAGTACAAAAGAAAAGACAACTCCTCTTAAGAATTGTCCAATATATGATTTATTTCTTCAATAAATTATAATATCATTTGTTAATTTGATGAAATTTAGACAAAAAAAGAGTAGAAATTGTATCACACCATACAATCTCTACTCTTACAAACACAATTGCAATTTTTCTAACTATATTTTAGAATTATATTCCACTTTGACTACATAACACTGTTTCTTATAGAAAGATATTCCATAGCCAATTACATTTTCATATTTTTTAAATCTATGTTCTTCAAGATATTTTTGTTCGACAATTTGTCTTGCGCCTTCTTTGGCATCATCAATCAAATCATCTTCACTTATTGAATGTTTACACTCAATAAGCACCACTGTTCCAAGTATGTTTTCTGGTAAAACACATACATCAAATCTACCATTTCCGGATTCTCTATTGGATAACACCTCATAATCATTCAACAACCCTACTAGAAATCCATGATAAAAGGATTCTTGATTATCAAAATAACTAATACTTCTTAATAGTATATCATTTAACAATAGATTTACTTTTTTTGCATCTCCATCCACAAGTTCTTGATAAAGCTCATTTTTCTTGCTTGTTGTATAATCTTCAAAATATGACATGAATGATTGTTTATATATTTCGAAAACTTCCTTATTTGGGATAACCAATTCGTATTGATTTTCTCCCCTATCTTTGATGACTTTTAAATATCCAGTTAGTAAGAGAAAGCTATAAATATTATTGATATTATCCATTTCACGATACGTTAGTTCAGGCTTGATATATTTAATGAGTGATTGACCACTCATTAATACATCAAACTCCTTGCGTAATTTTTTATCCCCATTTTGAATATACTTAACAACAATATCATTTCCACTAGTATTTGCCCAAAAAGAAATTGGTTTAAAAGACACATCTTGCGTTATATTTTTAACATACATAAGTGTACTCCATGGATTATAGATTTCTTTATTACCAAATTGATATCCATCATACCATTCTTTTACTTCATCCATCTTTTCTGATAGATTGTAATCTTTTAACAACTGTTTAACTTCCAATTCAGTAAATCCAAAAGATTCACTACTAATATTATTTAAAACAGAATAAGCAGTAAAATTATTCAACCCTGTAAAAATACTTTCCTTAGAAATACGAAGACATCCAGTCATATGGTACTATGTCAAGAAAAAGGACTCCTAAAATAGATAAATTTTAAATTCTAAT
>OHKC01000251.1_pt1 | contig 17888 bp, 11 predicted proteins | sample 1568761 | NCBI WGS metagenome assembly OHKC01 (sample SAMEA3879514, study PRJEB24766) | human gut metagenome | biome: human-associated habitat; feature: feces | place: USA | collected 1985/1987 | reverse complement strand
AAAGCGGGGTGTCAGATTTCTGCAAAACAAAAAAAGTTTGATGAGCGGGACGTCAATTTCTGTGAGCTTGCGAGCAGAAATTTCGCCGCTCCCCTACAAAAAACGCCCCCATTTAGGGGACGTTCTTGTATTATTTTTCTGTTCTGAATGGTGCGAGTGGTATGCCTGTTTCGTTGAAGATAGTTACCTCGCAATAGTTGAACCAGTTATATCTTGCATAGAGAGGTTTTTCAACGGCATCTGACTTGATGAAAATTTTACTGCCGTTTATAGTGATATCGGCTTTTACGAACTCTTCGTCCTTGCCTGCTATCTCAAAGCCCTGTGCTTCGCCCTTTACTACAAAGCCATTTTCGGCATGGTCAAAGCTAAGCTCTATACCACCGTTTTTATACTCCAGCGACTTATAGATAGGTCCAAATGCTTTTACGTCCATGCCGTAGAAAAGCTTTTCTGCCTGCAAACAAAGTCTTTCGCCAACGGGTACTTTATTCTTTGGGTGGATCTCGTTGAACTCGCCGCAATCTGAGATAACAGCTATTCCTGTATTTTTCACTGTCTTATATGCTCTCATCTGCGCTTCTCTTATTTTACACCAATGCTTATAATCAGGGTCTGCGGCATATTTGAACATTGGGAGCTGGACGATTATGAACGGAAGCTCATCGTCGCCCCACTTCTCTCTCCAAAGCTTGATAAGAGATGTGAGGAGGGTATAATAGCTGTCCGGCTTATGGTCGTCAGACTCGCCCTGATAATAGAGGAAGCCTTTTATTGTATAAGGACAAACTCTTGACACCATGGTCTCAAAAAGTCCTGTTGGGCGGAATGGGTTTACGCAGTTTATTGGACCCGGCCAATTCTTATCGCCAAGGATCTCGTTGGCTTTCTCCCAGCTCATTGTTGGGTCTTTTTGCAGAAGCTCACCGTATTTTTTATCCCACACACGCTCAAATTTCTGATAATCTCTGTATTCTTTTATCTGCTCCTCGACAGTTTTGCCCTCAATACGTTTTTCATACTCGTCTATGTAGCTTCTTATTTCAGCGTTGTTTTCAAGGGTCGGTCTGTCTACCCATGCGGAGGCTGATGTGCCGCCCCAGTTACAGCCGATAAGTCCTACTGTTACGCCAAGGTCTTTGGCAAGCTTTCTTCCAAAGAAAAAGCCGACTGCACTCCATGCCCTTGAATTATCCTTTGAAGCCTGCGACCATGCGGTATTGTTTTCGTCTTCATAGAACATTTCGTCAAGAGTGCCACGCTTTTGAGTGTAATAAAATCTTACGTTGCAATCAGGGGTGAGGTTTTCGAGGACTTCTTTGCCGCCCTTTGCGTTTTGAAGTTCAAGCTCCATATTTGACTGACCGCCGCAGAACCACACTTCGCCTATCATGATACGGCAGAATTTTTTCTCTGTACAGCCGTCTGAAACTGTCATTTCGTACTCTCCGCCTGCACTCATTGGAGGGAGGACGGCTGTCCACCTGCCGTCGCAGACCTGCGTCTGGACTGACACGCCGTTAAGAGTAACTGTGACAGTTCTTTCCTCGTCCCCAAGTCCCCAGACTGTTATGTTCTTGTCACGCTGGAGCACCATATCGTTTGAAAAAATATTTGCTACTTTTAACATACTTCTTTCTCCTACTTTCAATATCTATAAAAATTCAAAAAATATCATCGCCGCAGGCGATACCTTAATTCCTTACTCCTCACTCCTAACTCCTCACTAATCAAAGAGTGTGGTAGAACAGAATGATATCCTCAAAGACGCCCTCTTTGTTTTCAAAGCCATTCGGTACAGTGCCGAGCTTAACAAAGCCGAGGTTTTCGTAAAGCTTTACCGCCTTGACATTTGACGCAACAACGGCATTGAACTGGAGCACCTTAAAGCCTTTCTGCTTTGCTATGAAAAGACAATGTTCGACTATGACCTTGCCTGCTCCTTTTCCATGGCAGGTGCTTTTTACGGCATAGCTTGCGTTTGCGATATGTCCGCATCTGCCAACGTTATTAGGGTGGAGGATATACATTCCTACAGTTTCGCCCTCATACTCTGCAACACCGCAGAATGTTTGTGATGCAAAAAACTTTTTCGCGCCCTCATAGTCGAGGGTCTCTTTCTGTGGAAAGGCATTGCCCTCTTTTACAACTTCGTTCCATATCTCTGCCATTGCAGGAACGTCATCAATATTGTAACCTCTTACGGTCACGTTTTTCATTTTTGCCATTTTGGATACTTCTCCATAATAAAATTACTCTATAAATGACTTCATGCCACGCTCACGTCGCCAATCAAGGAACTCCTCATATGTTCCCTGTCTGTCGATACAGCCGTCGGGGGTTATCTCGATTATTCTGTTTGCAACTGTCTGAACTATTTCGTGGTCATGAGATGCGAAAATCACAACGCCTTTGAAATCTCTAAGTCCGTTATTTACGGCTGTGATAGACTCAAGGTCGAGGTGGTTGGTAGGTCTGTCAAGCATGATAACGTTTGAGCCGAAGAGCATCATACGGCTGAACATACATCTTACCTTTTCACCGCCTGAGAGAACTTTTACAGGCTTATATATCTCGTCCCCTGAAAAGAGCATTTTGCCAAGGAAACCTCTGAGGTAGGTGTCTGTTACCTCGGAAGTGGAATATTTTCTTATCCAATCCACTATGCTTTCGTCATTATCGTTAAAGTAGGCTGAGTTATCTATTGGGAAATATGAACGTGATGTGGAAACACCCCACTTAATGCTGCCCTCGTCCGGCTCTTCTTCCTCTGCAAGTATCTTGAAAAGCATTGTGATAGCCTGCTCGGACTCGCCGATGAAAGCGACCTTATCGGTACGGCTGAGGGTAAAGGAAACATTATTTAGGAGCTTTACTCCGTCAACTGTTTTGGATATGCCGTTGACTTTGAGGACGTCTTTTCCAAGCTCTCTATCCATATTAAAGCCTATGAAAGGATATTTTCTTGATGAGGCAGGCATTTCCTCGACTGTGAGCTTATCAAGAAGCTTTCTTCTTGCGGTAGCCTGCTTGGACTTTGATTTATTTGCTGAGAAGCGGTTGATGAACTCCTGGAGTTCCTTGATCTTCTCCTCGGCTTTCTTGTTCTGGTTCTTTATCATTCTCTGCATGAGCTGTGAGGACTCATACCAGAACTCGTAGTTACCAACATACATTTTTATCTTTGTATAGTCGATATCCACGATATGGGTACAAACATTATTAAGGAAGTGTCTGTCATGGGATACGACGAGGACAGTTCCGAAATAGTCGGCAAGGAAGTCCTCAAGCCAGCTTATAGCGTCGATATCAAGGTGGTTGGTAGGCTCGTCCAGCATGATAATATCAGGATTGCCGAAAAGTGCCTGTGCAAGAAGCACCTTGACTTTCTCATTACCTGAGAGGGTGGACATCTGTGAATAGAGGATATCCTCGGAAAGACCAAGACCTTGAATGAGCTTTGAAGCGTCAGACTCAGCTTCCCAGCCGTTTAATTCTGCGAACTCGCTTTCAAGCTGTCCTGCTCTGTCGCCGTCCTCCTCGGTGAAGTCCTCCTTGGCGTAAAGCTCGTCCTTTTCTTTCATTATCTCATAAAGTCGCTTATTGCCCATTATTACAGTTTCAAGAACTGTATACTCGTCAAATGCAAAGTGATCCTGACGAAGCACTGAAAGTCTGTCCTCTTTTGAGATCACTACCTCGCCTGTGGTAGGCTCTATCTCACCACAGAGGATCTTCAGAAATGTTGACTTTCCTGCACCGTTTGCACCGATTATGCCATAGCAGTTGCCGTTTGTAAATTTAAGGTCAACGTCCTTGAAAAGAAGCTGACCACCGAATGAAAGGCTTACGTTTGATACTGTTATCATTTTAACTCTCCTATATCTGATAATTATACTTTGACACTTTATTATACCACACAAAGCGGCTTATGTCTACTTTTAATTATTAATTTTTCATCACTGCGCTTTTATGGTGCAAACGAGGTTTTGCTCTTGACGTTTTCAACAAAAAGTGTTATAATTGTTATGTTCACATTGGCAATAGCGATAATTATTGCCCTGAAAATTCAAGAAATTAAGTTGGAAAGGATAACTTGAATATGAAAAAAGTTTTGTTCGCTTCTTCGGAGTGTGTTCCGTTTATCAAGACAGGCGGTCTTGCTGACGTTGTTGGCTCTCTGCCTAAGTGCTTTGACAAGAGGTATTATGATGTCAGAGTAATTCTTCCTAAATATTCCTGCATGAAACAGCAGTGGAAAGACATGATGCAGTACAAAACGCATTTCTACATGGACTTTGCAGGTCAGAGCCAATATGTGGGCGTGCTTGAATGCGTTTATGATGGCGTTACGTTCTATTTTATCGACAACGAACATTATTTCACCGGTGACAAGCCTTACACTGAGCATCACTGGGATATAGAAAAGTTCATGTACTTTGACAGAGCTGTGCTTTCTGCTCTGCCGCTTCTTGATTTCCGTCCTGACGTTATACACTGTCACGACTGGCAGACGGGTCTTATCCCTGTATATCTTCATGACAGCTTTGCAGGGGGAGATTTCTTCCGCGGCATAAAGACCGTTATGACTATACACAATCTGAAATTCCAGGGAAATGACGGCGTTGAGCAGTTCAAGAGGATATCCGGTCTGTCTGACTACTACTTCACTATCGACAAGCTGAGAACGGGCGTTGACGGAAATATGCTCAAGGGCGGTCTTGTTTATGCTGACACTATCACAACTGTCAGCAACACATACGCAGAGGAGATAAAGACTCAGTTCTACGGCGAGGGTCTTGACGGACTTATGAGGGCAAGGGCTAACGATCTTCGTGGTATCGTAAATGGTATCGACTATGTTGATTACAACCCTGACACGGACAAGAACATTGTTGTAAGATACAATTATGACAACGTGCTTGAAAAGAAGATACACAACAAGAGAGCAATTCAGGCTGAGCTTGGTCTTGCGCAGGACGACAATCGCTTTATGATAGGCATTGTTAGCCGTTTGACAGATCAGAAGGGCTTTGACCTTATTGCATACATGATGGAGAGAATGTGCGAACAGGGCATACAGTTCGTTGTGCTTGGCACGGGCGAGCAGAAATATGAGGATATGTTCCGCTGGTTTGCAGGCAAGTATCCTGACAGGGTTTCCGCTAACATTTACTACAGTGAGGAAATGAGCCACCGCATTTACGCATCAGCTGACGCATTTCTTATGCCGTCACTTTTCGAGCCATGCGGACTTTCACAGCTTATGTCACTGCGTTACGGCACGTTGCCTATCGTTCGTGAAACTGGCGGTTTGAGAGATACTGTTCAGCCGTTCAATCAGTTTGAGAGGACCGGCACTGGTTTCAGCTTTGCAAACTACAATGCACACGAGATGTACAACACTGTTATGTTCGCAAAGTACATATTTGATGACAGACGTGACGAATGGAACGGACTTATCAAATCTGCAATGGCACAGGATTTCTCATGGCAGGCTTCTGCTAACAAATATCAGGAAATGTATGACTGGCTTATCGGCTAAGATAGATACAAGAAAAGCTCCGCAGGAAAGGCGGAGCTTTTTTTATGTTATAGGTTTTGTGGCAAGCATATGATTTGTCGGAGATCAGGTGGGCGACCTCAGATCGCCGCTACGGAAACAAACATAAAAAGCGGCACAGTTTAGGCTGCACCGCTTTTGTTTTGCCTTTATCAGTCACCGAAAGCGACGCCCAGAGCCTTTGCGGTCTTGACGAGCTGGTGGTCAGCAGGGACGAATTTTGTTTTGCCTGCGACTTCTGAAAGTGGGTTTTCTGACACAACTTCATTTATCATTGCCACTGCATAGCCGTATTTATCGGCTGCGATAAGCTCTGCGGCATGGACGCCGAACTTTGTGGCAAGCACTCTGTCATAGGCTGACGGACTGCCGCCTCTGAGCATATGACCAGGAACGCAAACTCTTGTTTCTCTGCCTGTAAGCTCTTCTATCTGCTTTGCAATTCTAGGAGTAGCAGTTGTAAGGCCCTGCTCTGCACGGAGTCTTGCTCTTTCCTTCTTTTTAAGCTTTGCCTCTTCTTTATCAAAAGCACCCTCAGCTACGGCGAGGATAGAAAATCCCTTTGATTCTCTCTTTTCGCAGGCAGCGGCAAGCTTTTCTATATCATATGGTATTTCAGGAATGACTATCATATCTGCACCGCCTGCGATACCTGAATAGAGGGTGAGCCAGCCGGCTTTATTGCCCATTATTTCTGCAACGAGTATTCTTCCGTGGGAATTGGCTGTGGAATGAAGTCTGTCGATAACGTCTGTGGCTGTGTCAACAGCGGTATGGAAGCCGAATGTTACGCTTGTGCCCCAGATATCGTTGTCGATAGTTTTTGGCAGGCCGATAACGTTAAGTCCCTCGGTTGAAAGGAGGTTAGCGGTCTTATGAGTGCCGTTACCGCCCAAGGTGAGCAGGCAATCGAGCTTCTGCTTTTTATAGGTTTCTTTCATAGCCTTTACTTTATCCACGTTATCTTCTTCGATGACCTGCATTTTCTTGAAAGGTGTTCTCTTTGTGCCGAAAATAGTTCCGCCTGTGGTAAGGATACCAGAAAAATCAGACTGCTTCATTTCCTTGCACATATTATTGATAAGCCCATAATAGCCGTCCTCTATGCCGATTATCTGGACGTCTTCGCCGAACTTTTCATAGCAAGCCTTTGCAACGCCTCTGATAGTTGCGTTAAGTCCCGGACAATCTCCTCCGCTTGTGAGTATGCCTATTCTTTTCTTCATTTTACCAAGTCCTTTCAATGAAATTCTATCATTATCAACGATATCAATACTTATCGCTTGTGCTGAAATCTTCTATATCGGCTTCGTCGGAAGGAGTGATATCCTGCTGAGTTTCCTCAGGGGTGGCCTCGCTTTCAGGCTCATCGTCAATATATGTGAACCTTGAAGTCTGATGCTCTTTCTTATCCTTTTCACTGTTCTCGCTAAGTTTGAAACGTGCTATCATATTCTTTAGTATAAGCGACTGGCTTGAAAGCTCTTCACTTGCGGAAGCTGAACCGACTGCAGTTGAGGTATTGGCTGATACAACGGCTGATATTTGGTCTACTCCCGTATTTACCTGAACGATAGCTTCTGCCTGCGCCTCAGAAGCGTCTGAGATATTCTTTACGAGATCCTTTATAGTATTTGAATTGCTTACGATATTGTTCAGTGAATCAGCAGTTTCTTCGGCTATCTTAGAGCCCTTTGAAACAGCGGCAGACTGGTTTTCGATAAGTGAAGCGGTCTGCTTTGCGGCTTCGGCTGATCTTGACGCCAGACGTCTTACCTCGTCTGCTACCACGCCAAAGCCCTTTGAACCCTCTCTTGCGGCCTCTACGGCGGCGTTAAGGGCAAGGATATTTGTTTGGAATGCGATCTCGTCAATGACCTTGATTATCTTTGAGATCTCATCAGAAGCAGTATGGATAGCATTCATGGCATTTACCATGTTGCCCATATCGCTGTTGCAGTTGTCAACGGCTTCGGTATTCTTAAGTACGATATTATAAGCGTTCTTAGAGTCCTCAGAGTTCTGAGTTATCTGCTTTGAAACATCACTGAGGGTAGCGGAAAGCTCCTCGATCGCGGAAGCCTGCTGTGTAGAACCCTGTGATACAGACTGTGCGATATTTGACACCTGAACCGCTCCTGAGTTCACCTGCTCGGCTGACATATTGATAGAAGCAAAGGTATCAGACAGAGAGTCGAGTATCTCGTTAAACGTACTCTTTATCTTATAGAAGTCGCCCTTGAAAGTGCCTTCCATTCTGTGGCAAAGGTTACCCTCGGATATCTGGGTGAGAGCCACTGTAATAAGGTTGATATACTGTCTGAGGCAGACGATAGTTTCTTCCAGAGAGTTTGAAAGGACGCCAAGCTCGTCCTTTGAATACCACACGTCAACAGGGTCGGTAAGGTTGCCCTGTGCGAGAGAACGAAGTCTGTTTGTGGTAGAAATGATAGGCTTTGTTATCCTCTTTGCAAAAAGCAGAGAGAACAGCACCGTCAGGCACATAAGCACAACGCCCATTACAATGATATTAGTAAGCGCGCTGGAGCTTGCAGTGGTGAAGTCGGCAACATTTGTAACCATGACGACAGTACCGTCAAAATATGACGAACCATAATAGCCCACGATATAATTGTTATCCTTAAATTTATACTCTGTTGTACCGCTATTATTTGCAAGTATTTTCTCAACGGCATTTGTCACTTCCGTATATTCTTCATCTTTCTTACCGATCTCAAGGGCATTTTTACCTATCTGATCGGTATCCTTATGAAGAAGGATCTCTCCGTCTTTACCAACAAGATAAACATAGCCGGATTTTCCGAAGGTATATTCATTAAGAGCATTGACAAGCATATCGCTCTGAATGGTAATACAAGCGACTTTTTGTTCTGTGTTGCCAGACTTTGTTGAAGCAAGTATAGAAAAATAATTCTTACCGCCAAAGGAATATATATTGGTTATATAAGCCGAGCTTCTTTCGCAAGCGCTTATGATGTGCTTCTTTTCAACTGATGACGATACCATTTCATTATCTGTTGCAAGCACAATGCCATTGCCGTCATAAACTGTAAAATTCAGATAGAAGCCTGTGTTGTCTGCAAAGCCACTTTTTACCGCCTTCAGTCTGTCAGCGTCAGTTTTTGCCTCTAAAAAAGAATCAGACTTTACGGTCGAAACTATATTATTCGTATAAGAGCTGATCGTCGAGTCAAAATTCTTAGCCGCCTGAACAGCCAGTGGTTCAGCGGTGCTTTTGAGCGTATCCTTTGCAGAAACGTTTATAAAATACACGGAAACCAAGCTGAGCAGCACCGTGATGATAAGTGCGATTGAAAGCATTGCCAAAAGCAGCTTTGAACGCAACGTTTTCATATACAGTTCCCCCTTATGAACTTGTTTTTAACGCAGCACACAACACTGCGATATTACGTGTTTATTATATCATAATTGCACAATTATTTCAAGTACCACAAGCATATTTTTTGTGAACTTATGATGCAATTAATGATATAGAGGTGAATAAGAATAGGTAAAAAAGGGGGTAAATAAAATATGTACATAAGTCTAAGGATAAGAAAAAGGGTGATGCTTTGTGTTATAGCTGTGCTTTCTATGCTGGCGGCGGTGGCTGTTATGCCGACCTTTGCAAAAGAAGAAAAAACAGATGGGATAAAGCTTCCGATCATAATGTATCACAGCATCGTAAAAAACGAAGATCGCAGCGGTGAGTATGTCATAACGCCTATCGAGCTTGAAAAGGATCTGCTTTATCTGAAGCAGAACGGCTACACTACTGTTTTTGTAAATGACGTTATAAGATATGTGAAGCGTGGGGGCGAGCTGCCTGAGAAGCCTATTATACTGTCCTTTGATGACGGCACTTACAACTACAGAGAATATCTTCTGCCGCTTCTTGAAAAATACGATATGAAAGCCACTGTATCTATTGTGGGGGCTTACACTGACGCTGCCTGCGAGGAGGCTGAGCCTGATCCTGCTTACTCTTATCTTGACTGGCAGGACGTTTCGGTGCTTCGTGACAGCGGTCATGTGGAGATATGCAATCACTCTTACGATATGCACAATCTTGAGGGCAGGCGTGGAGTCGGTCAGCTAGAGGGAGAAAGCTACGAGGATTACCGAAAGATATTTCTTAATGACACCACGAAGTTTCAAACGCTTTGCGATGAACACTGTGGTTTTCAGCCAAACGTTTACACCTATCCTTTCGGCATAACCTGCGAAAGTGCAAGTCGGCTCGTAAAGAACATGGGGTTTGAGGCTAGTCTTGGAGTAGAGGAAAAAATCAATATAATAAAAAAAGAAGATGAACACTGCCTTTTTGGTCTTTACAGATACAATCGCAGCGGGATCATCTCCACAGAAGAATTCATGAAAAAAGTTTTTGGAGCATAAAAAAAGCAGCCCCTATTGGAGCCACTCTCTAAACTGAATCACCATCAGCATGTTTACATTATACTCTGGCAGGTGTCGAAATTATACTTGTTTTTGTGTGATTTTTGTAAAAAAAATGTGTATTCGTGTAAGCAGAGTGAAAAATGCTGTCACAAACAGCCAAAAGCACGTTGATACGCCACTTTTGGCTGTTTATCATCTCTTTACACAGAACTTATTTATCCTTTTTGCCGCCTTTGATCTTTCCTCTTATCCAGATAATTATTACTACAAGTGCAATAACAAGGACAATAAGGACGATAGCAAGGGCTGTATTGAGCATCTTTTTATACTGGTCCATAACATTTGCGTTTTTGGACACGGCAGATGAAGTATCGGAGCTGTCTTTCTTTTGGACGGTCTGGGTCTGCTGTTCATCTCCGCCTACGGCTCTTATTATGGTGACAGTATAGGTGGCGGCATTGCCGTCAACGTCTGTGACGGTTATGGTTCGTACATTTTCGCCCACCTGACACTCGCTTGTGCCTGTATACCATATGTAATCAGAGGGGCTTGCTGTTGTTCCCTCTATCTCAACATTGGTAACGGAATTGTCAACGTTCACTGTATAGTTATAGACATTATAGGCAAAGGCAGGAGAAAGCTCGCCGTTATCCACTGTCAGGGCTGTAAGAACGCCTTTATCGGGTATGCCGTTTGAAGGTGCGGTCTTAGTGGCAGTGGTGGTAGTGGTAGTGGTCTTTTCGGTGGTGGTCGTGGTTTCTGTTTCGGTCTTGGTTTCCACCTTATCGCCTCCAACTGTTATGACACAATAGGCGGTAGGCGAGCCGATAAGCTCTGAATCAGGGGAATATATCTGACAGCTTTGCAGGCTTATATTTGCATTTCCTGCCGACAGACCTTTGAACGTAAAGCTGAGATCCACTTCTGAAGAGGGGGTATCAGGAAATCCGTTTACTGTAAGAACTCCTCCACCGCCTGAGGCGTTGTCGCTTGACACAAATTCTATAACGGAATCGTCATAGGCGATATTTGCCTGAACGCTTCCTATCTCTGAATCTGCAGAAAATGTCACGGACACTTCAAACTGCTGATCGGTCATGACGGGGTTTTTAGGAGGATAGAAGAAAGCCTCCCCTGTTGCATGGGCAGTGAGAGCCGTCATTGGAACTGCAAGTGCGGCTGTCAAGAGCGATGAGAATATTCTTTTTACAAGCTTTGTTTTTGTGATCATTGCTATCCCTCCCGATAACATGGATAATTATTTGGTATAAACTTTGGCTATATCAGACCACTGTCCGAAATAGGTCTTGTCCCCTGTGGCTGTATAGCTTCTCACACGGACGAAATATGTCTTTTGGCTTTTAAGATCTGTTACGGTCTTTTTGTCGGTCTTATTTGAGGTCACCTTAACTGTCTTTGCATCGCTGAAAGATATATTTTCAGCGTAGGATATCACATAGCCTGTAGCAGAGCCTTTCTGTGCATAGTCTATATAAAAGCCTTTTTTCACCGGAATGAGCTTTTGTATGGTCTGCCTGGCGGGGGTGATGACAAAAGACTTCGTTATCACTCCGCCATACGAACCTTTCCCTGTTACTGTTACCTTAGCTGTGCCTATATTCTTATTGGCGGAATATTTCACTATATAGTCTGAGCCGTTTTTAAGGGTCTTGCCTGAATATGTGACTGTTATGCTTTGGGTGATGTTCTTGCCTGTGAAAGACTTGTTTTTTATGCCTGCGACCTTAGCTTTGGCAATATCATATTTTGCGGTGGTCACGCTCTTTGTATCAGACCATGCGCCGTTATAACGCTTGCCGCTGACTATTGTATACGAACGCACTCTTACATAATATTTCTTCCCCGCCGTCAGGTTTGAAACTGTCTTTTTATCCGTTTTGTTTGAGGATATGAGCAAGGTTTTTGCACCTGCAAAGTCAGAGCGTGTACTGTACTGCAATTCATATCCTGTGGCTGAGCCTTTCTGAGCAAAGTCGATAAAAAAGCCTTTATATCTTGTTTGCAGAGATTGTATCTCCTGTTTTGCAGGATAAATGGTAAAAGTTTTTGTTATCGTACCCTGATAGTTGCCCATGAAGCTTATGGTTATTTTTCCAACGCCTATTTTTGTATTTGAGCTATAGGAAACAGTATAATCATGTTCAGGAAGAAGAAATTTTCCTCCGTCCGTTACCATAACGTCAGGTCTTATAGGCTTGCCTGTGTAGGAGAGCGTATCAACATAATAGACGCTTGTCAACTGGGCGGACTTTGGAAGAATGTCGAATGCTTTGGCTATAGTGCCGCTGTATCCGCCAATGCCTGTTATTATCATTTTGCCCTTGCCTGCGGCTATATTATCGGCATAGTCAATGGTATAGTCTTTATTATTTGTCAAAGTGGTATCGCCATAGGAAAGCGTTATACTGCTTTGAGCAAGCTCATAGCCTGTGAATGTCATATGTGTTTTAAAGCCTGATATCTCGCAGTCTTTTATAAGCTTTCTGTCGGTATAGACCGCCTGCACTGTCATATGGGCTGTGACTTTTGAAAAGTCTTTATCCCAGCCTGTAAAGCGTTTGCCTTTTATGGTCGGTGCTTTGGGCGGATCGGCACTTTTGCCGTATTCTACGGTCTGAGATGACAAAACTGTGCCGTTTATATCGGTGAAATCGACCTTGCAGGTATTGGTTTTCCAGCCTGCATAAAGCGTCTTTGAGCCGTCTGAAAAGCTCACGAACGTTATAGGCTCGCTCTCAAGCTGTGAGTCGGCATACCAGCCTGTGAACTGTGCGCCCTCTTTTGTAGGGGCGGAAAGCTGTGCGGTTTCGCCCTCGCCAAGCTCATCAGGGTTGAGGGGGCTGTTTTCGCCACCGTTCAGGATATAATCTATCTTTGCTTTGTCACTTGGGGTGACTTTTGCGGAAACTGTGGTGTTTTCTGTGAAAACTGTGTTGCTGTTCACAGGTTCGCCTTTACGATACCAGCCGAGAGTGTAGCCCTGCTGAACGTTCACATTCGGGAACACGGCTTTGCCTGCATAGTCGGTGCAGACTTCTATGGTCTGTGCCACAGCGGAGAATGTTATCTTATGGGAAGCCTGCTCGCTATATGAGGTCTGGCGCACAAGAGTGCCGTCCATTGTCCACTTTGCGCTGTCTTTGAACTTTTCACCGTAGGTGTTCATTGCATATGCCCCTTGAGAAAGTGCATTTTTTGCAGAAAGGCTTGAAACCAGGCTGTCGCTGTCATTGCTGTAACAGCCGTATGCGTTCACAACGGAAACGGCAATATCCCTGCCTCCTATAAAGGCATTTGTAATGGCGGAGCTGTTTTCCCTTAGGTTTGAAGAGCACTCTGTTATGATACCGCAGGATTGTCTTCCTATGACGCCACCTGAATAGACTTCTCCTGACACTGTGCCGTCAAAGGTGCATGCTTTTATGGCTGTTCCTTGATAAAAACCCACTATTCCACCTGCGTAATCGCCTTTCACTATACAGTTTTTCAGGGAAATGTTATTTATCTCTGCACCATTTTTTATGTATGCAAAAAGCCCTGAATACTCCCCTGAGGAGATAACTGCGTTTTTTATAAGGTGTCCGTTGCCGTCAAAATAGCCCATGAATGGGTTTTCAGAATCGCCTACGGGTGAGATAGTTTTTCCGTCAAAGTCAAGGTCAGCTTCAAGGGTGACTAGCTTGCCCTCGAAGCTTTCGCCACTGCTGACACGCTTTGCAAAGCTTTCCCACTGGGCTTCTGTGGTTATAACAAGGGCTTCGTCCTGTTCTTCCGCGGCGGAGATAAGGAGCTTTTGTGCGTTTGAGATATCATTTTTAGAAGCATTCTCGTCTGCAAGCACCATTCGGGCGTTGTTTGCTTCCCTTTCACAGCCTGCAAGGGTGCCGTACTTCGCAAGGGTGGTTTCAAGTGAACTTTTATCGGGCTTTGCAGTATCGTCAGTATAAGCATAGATAAAAAGACTTCCTATGGAGTCGGTCTTATCTGCTCCAACGTCAGACCAATATTTGCCGTTAAGAGAAATATAGCTTTGCCCTGACTGCGCCTTTGATGTTCGGTCGCTTTCTGCAAGGAGATATCCCCTGCCGCTGTCGCCGCTGAATTTTACTGAAATGGAATATTTCTCGCCCTCTTCAAGGAGGATATCCTCGGGAAAGTCAACTGTATAAAAGCCGTTTGCGGACACTGAGCCGCTTATCTGCGTTTCAAGGACGCCTATAGGGTCGCTGTCGGAAACGTCGGTATAGACGCTCAGGGTGTAATCCGCACTGCCCGTTTTGCCCACATACATAAAGCCTGCTTTATCAAGCTTTTCATCGGCTTTAGCTGTGAAAACATTTGCACCGTAAACAGAGCCGTCGTTGCTGGCATTCACAACATAGCCTGTCATTTTGCTGTAGTGATATGTATTATCACAGCTTTCTTCAAAGTCATAGCAGCAAAACTGTCCGAACTCTGCTTCGTCATAGGACACCCAATAAAAGCCGTCATTGTCCTGATCTGCGCCCCACGAGCCTTTCACAAGCCATGCGCCGTTATTGGCAGGCTTGTATCTGAAATTATCCTTACTGTAGTTATCGTCCCAGCCCACCACTGTGACGGAATGATTTATGATAGTGTTTTTTGAGGCATCGGGATCATAGTAGGCAGTATTGTTATGATTCATATAGCCATTTCCTGCAAAATAACTTGCGGAAACTGCTCCAAGCTCCATTATTTTACGCTTCACCTGCGTGGTGCTTGAAAGCTCCATGACATAATTCAGCCTGTATTCGCTGACGCTTTTCTTATTTTCGGAAACTATCATATTCCCTGTGCCGGATTCTAAAAACGGCTCGTAATCCTCATAGCATAGTCCCTGACCATTTGCAAGGGCAGAGGCCGCAAAGAGCCAGTTTCCCCCTGATGAAAAATCGTCTTTACCTGTGGCTGTGCCTGAATTTGAGGACAGCACCAAGGCAGGCACTGAAAATTCTGTGGAGGGGTTTTCAAGCCCCTTTTTGATAAGATCCTGTTCTGCGCAGGCAAGGGCTGAGAATGCCCAGCAAGCACCTGTTGAAGCCTGATCTTTTACTGTTGTGATCTCTCCTGAGCTTCTTGGGTCATAGGTGGATGGGAGCTTTCGGGCGGCTAGTCTTGCAGGGGACTTTATCTGATAGTCGCCGTCTGTGCTTTTGGCCACGCCCTCTATCTCATAGCTATAGCCGTTATGGGTAAAGTTTACGGGAACGACTTTTATGCCGTTATCCTCGTTGGCAAGTGCAAAAGTCTGCGCCGAAAGCTGAAAAGCCAAGAGCAAAGCTGTCAAAAGCCCTGCCGCACCTTTCATTCTTCTCATTTTCCGCCCTCCTGTTTATCTCAGGTTATGGTTATCTTTCTTGTATACTCGTTTGAAATACATCTTCCGTATGCCGCTGTTTCTCTAAGTCTTACTGCGTTCTTTTCAAGGAAAGCAACACGCTTTGCATAGTCGGAGATATCCTCAAGCTTTTTCAGCGAGGTATCATACTCAAGAGTTCTGTTCTCAGCCTGCGCAAGTATGCGTGTGCCTGTGCGGTTAAAGGCAAGTATCCTGCCGTATGGCACTTGTCTGATATCGTCCTTTCTGATGCCGAGAACAAGGTGCAGGACCATTCTTCTTACTCTTGCCATGGTGATATTCTTTGACTTTATACGCTGTTCAAAGATATCCATAGTTTCAGGGCAGGAGCTTACGACAGACATAAATCTGTTGGCAAGGTGTTCGTCGCAGTCAGGTAGGGCTAGAAAATCTTCTCTTGAAGCTGTGCAGAGCTTGAAAAGCATTTCTCTGCCTGCCTGCCGGGTAAAGGACGGCTTACAGCCCTCAAAATCATATGGAACAAATTTCTGCCACTCACCGCCCTCTTTTATAAGCTCTCTTATATGAGAAGCCGAAGCAAAATCACCAGACTCTGCCTGAGAATCATGTGCAACAGCTTCACGCTTTACGGCATAAGGCACTAGCCATGGGGCTATACGCTTTGCCGCCTTTATATACTCCACTGCAAGAACGTTATTTGGTGTGGAGAATATCTCTTCGGCGGTTCTGCCATAAAGACCTATGGAGGCTTCATACATAGCCTGCGGGTAGGACTTTCCCTGAGATAAAAGTTCTCTTACCTGCTGTGAATTTTCAAGCATTGCGGATATTTCAGCTGCCTGTTCAAGGGCGTTCCTATCACCGCTTTCACAGCCGAAAGACAAGGTCGTTACCACGTCCTCCCCAAGACCTGCAAGAAGCCTTACTGCACTTCTTGCAAAGACCTCACTGTTTGAACATGAGAACGGGCATGGCAGTTCTATAACAAGGTCTGCACCGTTTCTTATAGCAGCCTGCGCTCTGTCATATTTTGAGAAAACAGCCGCTGAGCCACGCTGCACGCAATCGCCGCTCATTACTGCGACGATACCCTCTGCGCCAGCCTGTCTTGTGGCTTGTATCTGATATTTGTGTCCGTTATGGAACGGATTATATTCCGCAACTATTCCCGCAATTTTCATTTTTTACTCCTCTTTCTACCCTATGCATATTTTATTCCGTCTTTCAAAAGCTTACTGCGAATTATGATACTAATATGTTAAGCCCTAGTAAAAAAATTGTGCAATATGTATATTTATGAAAAAAGCTCTTGAAATTTATCATTAATATTGATATACTATAAGTATATGATATTATGGGCTTAAAGTCAAGCCCGTTATCTGACATATTATAATCGGGAGGAGATTTTTTTCAATGAAAATCTTAGTTGTAAACGCAGGTTCATCATCACTTAAATATCAGCTTCTGGATATGAAGGACGAGTCTGTTATCGCAAAGGGCAACTGCGACCGTATCGGTATCGACGGCCATGTGAGCGCAAAGACAGGCGACGGCAGACACATCGAGGAGGATTGCAATTTCCCTACTCACACTGAGGCTTTTGAAAAGCTCGTTGAGGTACTCACATCAGGCGAAACAAAGGTCATCGACTCTATGTCTGAGATATCAGCCGTTGGTCACAGAATAGTTCAGGGTGCTGAGGTATTCAAGGAGACCTGCCTTGTAACAGACGAAGTTATCGACCAGATCGACGCACTGGCTGAGCTTGCACCTGTACATAACCACCCACACGCTCTTGCACTGAGAGCCTGCAAGGCAGTTATCCCAGCAGGCACACCACAGGTAGTCGTATTCGACACTGCTTTCCACTCAACAATGCCAAGAAAGGCTTATCTCTACGGTCTGCCATACGAGTGCTACACTGATCTTCATGTAAGAAAATACGGCTTCCACGGAACATCACACAGATTTGTTTCAGGCGAGCTTGCAAGAGTAATGGGCAAGCCTATCGAGGAGCTTAAGATAGTTTCATGCCACCTTGGAAACGGCTCATCTATCACAGCTATCAACGGCGGCAAGTCTGTTGACACATCAATGGGCTTCACTCCTCTTGACGGCTTTATGATGGGTACACGCTCCGGCGGAGTTGACCCTTCGGCTGTAACATACATCATGAAACAGGAAAATCTCACTCCGGACGAGATGGATACAATCCTCAACAAAAAATCGGGTGTAAACGCTATTTCCGGTGTTTCGTCGGATGACAGAGATATTTGCGCTGCACAAAATGCCGGCAACGAAAGAGCAACACTTGCTCACGAAATGCAGGCTTACGAAATCGCAAAGTTCATCGGCTCATATGTTGCCGCAATGAACGGTGTTGACGCAATCGTTTTCACCGGAGGTATCGGCGAAAACGGCTTCTGGCTCAGGTCAAAGGTTTGCTCATATCTCGGATTCCTCGGCGTTCATATCAATGAGTCGCTCAATCAGCAAACCGTTAAAGGCGCAGAGGCAGAGCTTACCGATCCGGAAGACAGA
>OHKC01000246.1_pt1 | contig 17986 bp, 15 predicted proteins | sample 1568761 | NCBI WGS metagenome assembly OHKC01 (sample SAMEA3879514, study PRJEB24766) | human gut metagenome | biome: human-associated habitat; feature: feces | place: USA | collected 1985/1987 | reverse complement strand
GCCGAGGGTTCGAATCCTTCTGCCCCTGCCAGAGTGTTTTCTAAGTCGTAGACGTTTTGTCTGCGACTTTTTTTGTTTATCTGCTACAAATTTTGCAGTATCAATTCGTATAAAGATACAAATTATTGGCAATTTATAAATAAAACTATTTACAAAATTATGATGTTGATTTAAGATATGAGTGTAGTTGCACCTCGCCAAACTCATGAGCGAATATTTTCTCCTTTGCGACAAAGAAAAATAGTCTTATTTACCTCAAACGGAAACATAATAGGATATAATAAAAGCAGTACCGAAATGTTTGGCACTGCTTCTAGGAAAGGAATTTCATATGATATACAAAATAACCTTGTTTGACGCCAACTGTCCCTCATGCACAAGCGGCACAGCTTCGTTTTTTACTGAGGATATCGACGAATTTGAACACAATTATTTTTCTGATGAAAATGTGGAATCGAACCAGCTTGAAGCGCAGAAACAACGCTATTTCCGCAGTAAGGCAGGGGAAATTGTCACCGACTATTACTCCGATGACCCTGAGCTGAATATTTTTCAGTATGCAGAATATGGCACTATCGAAAAGCGAAAGACTTTTCATTACGAAGACAAGATCTTTGAGCTTCACAACGGATATTTAATTCCTTATCCTATATACGCTGCAGAAGCTATTGTAGAGCTGGCGCAGATAGCGTTTAAAAAGAACCCTGATGAGGAGGGTGAAAAGTATCTTGTGGCAAGATATTCACTGAGCGGAGTGTGCTGTGTGGGTTCTTCTTTGGATAAGTTCGAGGACTGCACCCCTTATGGAAATCCTATTATCAAGACCTGCTATCCTGAAAATCTGCCGTACAAAGGTGAAAAAGAAATCTATTCTGATTGCAAACTGTCAACATTTGCATGGGTGGAGCTGTATCAAAACTGTTTCAAGGGCGACAATGTCAACGGCTATGAGATAGAAGAGCCTACAGAAGAACAGCTTGCGTGGATAATGCGTGATATTCCAGGGGAGGCAGGCTAGTCTGCAGTGAAGACACTGCCTATATCAATGTCGTTTTCTCTGAGATATCGGTCAGCTATTTTCAACCATTTTTGTGTGCCGTCAGAGCTTTCGATCAAAACGCTGCACATGAGTTCGCTGTCCTCCGGTATACCCTCGCAGCCGTAATCCTCTTCACTTATGTCTATAACTTTGTATTTCATGCTTTCAAGACCTTTCCGGTGTGATATTGGTGATACTATAATTATAGCACGGCATTAAATTTTTTCAAGAGAAATATACTAAGCACGGCACATGACCGTGCTTTTTTTGTTAGGTTGATTGTTAATAAAATGTAAAATATCTCTACAACCTGTTGACTTAGAGCTAACTCCAGGTGGTACAATATAAGTAAGCTAAAGCTAAGAAAAATTATAAGTAAAACAGGAGGAAATGAAAATGTATCTTGAAAAAATAAACTCACCTGCTGACGTTAAAAAGCTCACTGTTGATGAAATGACAGCACTGGCTGAGGAAATGAGAAAGGCTCTGCTTTTCAGGCTCAGCAAGCATGGTGGACATTTTGGTCCTAACTTCGGCATGGTGGAAGCCACTATTGCAATGCACTATGTTTTTGAGTCCCCCAAGGACAAGATAGTTTTTGACGTTTCACATCAAAGCTATCCACATAAAATGCTCACAGGCAGAAAGGAGTCCTACCTTGACGCTGACAAGTTCGATGATATCTCAGGCTACACAAACCCAGAGGAGAGCGAGCATGACATTTTTACGGTTGGCCATACTTCCACTTCTGTGAGCCTTGCAAGCGGTCTTGCAAAGGCTAGAGATCTCAAGGGCGAGGAGGGCAATGTTATCGCTGTTATCGGCGACGGCTCTCTCAGCGGTGGCGAAGCTCTGGAGGGTATCGACTTTGCAGGGGAAATGGATACAAACTTCATAATCGTTGTGAACGATAACGATATGTCTATCGCTGAGAACCACGGCGGTATGTACAGAAATCTCAAGCTTCTTCGTGATACCGAGGGCAAGGCTGAATGTAACCTTTTTAAGGCAATGGGTCTTGACTATGTTTTCGTTAAGGACGGCAACGATATCCCTTCGCTTATTGAGGCTTTTGAGGGCGTAAAGGACGGCAAAAAGCCAGTTGTTGTTCACATTGTAACACAAAAGGGCAAGGGCTATGCTCCTGCGGAAAAGGATAAGGAAACATGGCACTGGCATATGCCGTTCGACCCTGAAACTGGCAAGTCCCTTTACAATTCTGAGGGCGAGGATTACGGAACTGTTACCTGCAATTATCTTCTTGAGAAAATGCAGGCTGACAAGTCCGTGTGTGCTATAACCTCCGCTACTCCGACGGTTTTCGGCTTCACTCCTGATGTCAGAAAGAAAGCAGGCAAGCAGTTTATGGACGTGGGCATTGCAGAGGAACACGCAATGGCACTTGCTTCAGGTATAGCAAAGAACGGCGGAAAGCCTTTCTACGGTGTTTACAGCTCGTTCTTACAGCGTACCTACGACCAGCTTTCTCAGGACGTTTGCATAAATAAAAGTCCTGTTACAATAGCTGTTTTTGCGGCTTCGGTTTACGGCATGAGTGACGTTACTCACCTTGGAATTTACGATATACCGATGATATCAAATATCCCTGAGCTTGTTTATCTTGCACCTGTAACAAAGGAAGAATATCTTGCAATGCTGGATTGGTCCCTTGAACAGAACGAACACCCTGTTGCAATAAGAGTTCCTGCAAGCCTTGTTTCAGACGGCAAGCCTTTCACAAAGGATCTTTCAAAGCTCAACAAGTATGAGATGACACAGAAGGGCAGTCAGGTGGCTGTTATCGCACTGGGCTCGTTCTACGGCTTGGGCGTTGAAGCCGCAAAGCTTATCGAGGAAAAAACAGGCGTTAAGGCTACAGTAATAAATCCTTACTACATCACAGGCATTGACAAGGAAATGCTTGAAATCCTTAAGGCTGACCACAAGACCATTATCACTCTTGAGGACGGCGTTCTTGAGGGCGGTTTTGGCGAGAAGATAGCAAGATTTTACGGTGACAGTAATGTAAAGACCCTTTGCTTTGGTCTTGAAAAGAAGTTCTACGACCGCTATGACCCTGCCGAGGTGCTGAAAGAAAATCACCTTACTCCTGAGCAGATAGCTGAGGACGTTATAAAAACTCTTTGATCTTTGAGGTGACAATATGAAAAATATACTTGTTATATCCGCAAGCCCTAGAAAGGGCGGAAATTCCGACGTGCTTTGCGATGAGTTCATAAATGGTGCACAGCAGGCAGGACACAAGGTGGAAAAAATATTTCTCAGGAACTTTAAGGTGAATTACTGCACAGGCTGCGGCGTTTGCAACAGCACTCATAAGTGCGTGCAGAAAGACGATATGGCGGAGATAATGGACAAAATGGTGAACGCTGACGTTATCGTTTTTGCAACGCCTGTTTATTTCTACACCATGGACGCCCAGCTCAAGACACTCATTGACAGAACAGTGCCGAGATACACTGAAATGGTAAACAAAGAAGTGTATTATATACTCACTGCGGCTGATACCAATGCCGCTAACCTTGAAAAGACAGTTGAGAGCATAAGGGGATTTACTCTTGACTGTCTTGACGGGGCGGTTGAAAAGGGTATCCTTTACGGCACAGGCGTGTGGGACAAGGGCGAAGTGCAGAGCAGTGCACACATGAAAACCGCTTACGAAATGGGACTTCATTCATAAAATCCATTTGGAAGAGAGCTTGCTTTGGCAGGCTCTTTTTTCTTGATTAAAAATGCAAATCGTGATATACTATAATAAGTTTAGATACATCAAGGAGAGAGAAAAATGCTATTTAGTGAAGAGGCTATCGGCTTTTTATTTGAAAATCACACGAGAGATAGTAAGGATTGGTTCAAGGAGCATAAGGCGGATTATCACAGGCTCATAGAAGAGCCTTTTGCGGAGCTTATCACTGCGCTCACGCCTATAATGAACGATATCGACAGCAGGATAGTATGCAATCCGAAAAAGATATCAAGGCTTTACAAAGACGCACGTTACAACAAGGGCGGACCGATATTCAGAGAGAGCGTGTGGTGTTCTTTGAAATGCCAGCGTGACAAAAGCGAATATCACCCCATGCCTGAGTTTTATTTCTATATCTCTACCCATGGCTTCGGCTATGGTTGTGGATATTACAAAACCGACAGAGAAAGCATGGACGAAATGAGGGCGATGATACTTGCAGGGGCGCAGGAATATAAAAAGGCTTACAAGGCGCTGAAAGACAACAGCAAGTTCGTTTTGTTCGGTGACGAGTATAAGCGTGACCATTTTCCAAATGCCAGCCGTGAGGACGCTTTGTGGCTCAATAAAAAGGATATCGGTGTAAGCTTTGACAGTGAAGACCCCAAGATGCTTTTCAACGTGAACTTGCTGGACACAGTATGCAGTGACCTTGCTTCTCTTGGAGATGTATACAGATTTTTTATGAGGGCGGAGGATAATATTTTGCAGAAAAAAGTAAAATAGCGGAGAAATTGTGTCTTGTTTGAGAATGCTTTCTGACAATTTTGTGTAAAACGCTATAAATTTTCTGGTTGTTTTATTGAAATATACAATTTATATGATATTTGTTCAAAGAAATATTGACAGTGAATTGATTATATGTTATACTTTTATTATCCGAGGCACCGATGAAGTAAGGTGTATACTATGGGTGGATAAAAAATTATAAAGGCAAGACGTTTGAAATCTCTTTAAACGGTGTTGTCATGAAGGGGATCAGTGTGTGCGGCAGGCTTTTTATAGAATTACCTGCGGTGCAGCAAAAAGAGTGATAAAAAAAATGCTCTCCGAGGTTTTCGGAAAGCATTGCAGAGCGTAGCTTATTTATCTTTTCACAGCCTGTGCAGCGAAATGCTGACAGGTCTTTTTGTTTGTATGGATATGTTTGCTTAGGCTGACTTTAAATATGATATGTAAGTCTGTCGGCAAAGATAGTTATAAGCGGCAGAGTTACAGCACTGAGGATAGTGGTGACTGTAAAGATCTCTGAAGCGGTCTTAGGGTTTTTGTCAAGATTTACAGCGAACATTGTACACATCGTTGCGGCAGGGCAGGCGGCGGCTATTGTAACTGTCATAAGAACTATCGGAGGAGGATTAAGTATCCACATTGCAAAGAAGCCTGCCACAGGGAGTATTATGAGCTTGCACAGTGAAACGTAGTAGATACGGCGGTTTTGAAGGGCTTTCAAAACGTTGGTCTGTGCGGCTGTTGCACCTGCTATCACCATGGCGATAGGCGTGTTCATATCTGCTATGTACTGCAAAGCTGTTGCAGGAACTTTCGGCAGTCTGATATTTGTAAGATAGCAAATAAGACCGATCACAACGGCTATAACTGACGGTGAGATAAGGGCTTTCACAAGAGAAGAAAAGTCACGCTCGCCTTTCATTGTCATAAGTCCGTGCGTCCAGATAAGGACGTTGAAGAACGTAAGATACGCTGTAAGATACAAAACGCCCTCTGAGCCGTAAATGCCGTTTATAAGAGGTATGCACATGAATGCACAGTTTGAATATATTGACGAAACACGCTCCACCGCAAGGTCGGGAGTCTTTTTTCTTATAAGAACATAGGTGAGCAAGATAGTCACTGCATAGGATATCGCTGACAGCAGAAAAGACCACAGCAATCCATGCACAAGGGTCTTGTCATATTTTGACTGATAGGACATGAATATAAGCACAGGATTGATTATATTCAGTGCGAATGAGGACAACTGTTTTGTACCATCCTTGGTGATTATCCCTTTTAAATAGCAAAATGCGCCTATAATAAGGATGATGAACATTATTATTATTTGGTTTCCGATTATCAGACCTGCTTCCATTTTTACTTCCTCTTTCACATATATTTTTCTTCTTTAGGTGTTCTTTCGTCAGAATACCCAAATATTATATCAGACTTTTGTGAAAAAAGCATGAACTCACAGTATACATTGATAGGGGATTTTTGTGATTTTTATGTGCGTAAATAAGGTAAAATAGCAAATAACTCACCGATCTTTACGCTATGCCTTATCTCTTGACATAAAAGTTTAAGGGGTGTATAATGTTAAGAGCAGTATTGTCTTGAAAAAGAAATATAGTACATGGTCTGAAAGGATATTTACATATGGATATAAAGAAAATATGTGCGGCTCTCTGCGCTTGCGTGGTATGCTTGTGTGCAGCGGGCTGTTCAAAGGATAGTAAGGAAAGCTCTTCTGCCACAGAGAGCAAGGCGAACGTTTCAACAGCCGACAATGCCGACAGCGCAAAGTCTGAGGACAGCAAGGGTGACGAGAGTGATGCAGACAGTAAGGTATTGAACGAGCAGGGTGAGCTTATTACAAAAACTGCTGCGATCTTTGACGGTGACTACACTCTGAAAACGACCTGCACAGAGGCCGACGGCTCAAAGCAGGAGGTAGTAAGAGCCAAAAAGGGCGGAAACATCTATCTGAAAGTCACATCGGATATAGGCACCAGCGGATTTATCTATGTTGACGGAGCAGGATATGATTATGATAACGTGACCGGTGTTTATCACAAGTCAGACGTGACGGAGCTTGACGGCGTTCTTGAAAGCATAGTCAAGCAAAACCTGCCGAGAACCTATGGTCATATAAACAGTGATGAGGCTGATGATTTCGATATCGAGGAGTACACTTATACGGGCGACACATACATTACTGCTATCGACCTGTATTTTGATAAATCTGACGGAAGCTTAAAAAAATACACGCAGACCTTTACCATTGAAGGCTCAGATGATACAGTTTCAGAATACACTGTTGACGAGCTTTCAGGGGACGCTGACGACAGCCTGTTTGACGTATCTCAGGCGACAAGTCTTGTGGACTTTGACAGTATGTCAGAGGATCAGAGGCTTGGCTATTGTCAGGGTATCTTCAACAAAGCAGGCGTTACAACAGACGATCTCAGTGCAGGGGGATATCAGACGGACGATCTTAAGACTATATCCTATGACAGCTTTGTGAGCCTTGTTTACACATACGGCTACAAGTCTGCACAGCAGTAAGTCAAAATGCACAATTTCAGCGTGGAGATTTGTTGAAAACGCAGGGCGGAAAATGCCCTCTCTATGCTTTACTTGTATGCGTTTTTTTGGTATAATTATAGGTGCGGTCTTTACCGCATAAAAACGTATGCTTACAAGAGGATATATATATAAATGAATATACTAAAGTTTTTGAAGCCGAAGGCTTGCGTGGATTTTGTCTATGATGACAACACAGCAAGGCAGGCTCTTGAGAAAATGAAAAATCACGGCTTTACCGCTGTGCCTGTTATCGACCGTGAGGGCAGATATGTAAAGACCCTTGCAGAGGGCGACTTTCTGTGGTTCATGCTCAATAATGGCATTCAGGATATGCGTGAGCTGGAAAAATATAAGATAAGCGAGATAACAAGGCGTGTTAGAATGAAACCCGTCTATGTTTATTCTACTATCGAGGATCTGATACTTCTTTCAATGGATCAGAACTTTGTGCCTGTTATTGATGACAGGGAAGTTTTTATAGGTATTGTGACGAGAAGAGATATACTTAAATATTGTCACGATACTCTTAACGAGTATGAAGCGAAATATGGTCATAAGGAAGAAAAAGAGGAGATAGGTGCAGTATAAGCACCAGGAAAGGAATTGTTGTAAAAATGAAGAGGACAAACAAAAAGGGCGGTGCAGCTATAGTTGCTGTGCTTATAGTTATAATGCTTGTGGCTGTCGGTTCAGCGGCATTGGTGGTAACAGGAAGATATACCATTCAGGCAAGCAAGGTGGCAGACGCAGTTGTTAAGGTGAACAGCAAACCTGAGGAAAGCTCTTCTGAGGAGGTTTCAGAGGTTGACGACCTTTCATCAGTTGTGGAAGAGCCTGTGAGCAATTATCCTGTGAAGTCTGCAAATTATCAGGATATAAATATAAAGGGTATGACAGCAAACTCAGCTATACTTGTTGACGCTGACACAAACGAGATAGTTGCAGGTTATAATTACGAGAAAAAGGTATATCCTGCTTCTCTTACAAAGATGCTTACGCTTCTTGTAGCCGCAGAGAATATTCAGGATATGGACGCTACATATAAGTTCACAAGCGATGATATCGACCCTCTTATCGAGGACAACGCATCAAGAGCAGGCTTTGAAGCCGGGGAAACTGTTACAATGAAAGATCTGCTTTATTCAGCTATCCTTGTGAGCGGTGCTGACGGCACAACAGGTCTTGCAAACGCAGTTGCAGGCTCAGAGGAGAAGTTCGTTGAGCTTATGAACGCTAAGATCCAGGAGCTTGGTCTTACCGGCACGAAGTTTGTGAATGCAAGCGGTCTGCACAACAAAAATCATTATTCCACAGCGCAGGATATCGCAGTTATCACAAAGGCGGCTATGGATAACGAAACTTGCCGTGAAGTGCTTACAGCAACAAAGTACACAACTTCAAAGACAAAACAGCACAAGGACGGTATCGAGCTTACAAGCATTGTTGCACAGAGAATTGAGGGCTACTATGTGGATTGTGACGGTGACGGCGAGGCTGACGACGGCATAAGCATCGAGGGCGGAAAGACAGGCTTCACCGACGAAGCAAAGTACACCCTTTCAACTATACTTGATGATAATGGACACACATATATTTGTGTTACAACAAAGTCTAAGGACGAGCTGAAGGCTGTTGAGGATCAGATAGCTATTTATGAAAAGTATCTGGGCGTCAAGGCTTCTGATAATAAAGACAAGGACAGCAAGACGGACACTGACACGTCTTCTGTTTCTGAGGTCGAGGATTAATTAGACAGGATAAAAAAATAAATGCGGATATCGTGGAGGTATCCGCATTTTTGTATTTTATTTTGCAAATCAGTGTAGTCAGTGTAGGGGCGAACAGCGTTCGCCCGTCGAAGTGATAAAGCTATCGGTTTTACTATCCCTATGTAGCGTTTGTGTCAATTCGTGTAACATTGTATCAATTTTTATAGCGTTTTTACAAAAAGCGGGCGAACAATGTTCGCCCCTACATGGATTGACAGAATATATCATATCACACAAGCTTTTGTATCACGCCTATGACCTTGGAAAGGTCATCACAGCAGGCATACAGAAGCTTTTTTGTTTCCTCGTCAGGCTGTGAAAGGTCGGGTACCATAACAGGCTTGCAGCCTGCGGTGTGGGCGGAGCGTATGCCGTTTGGTGAGTCCTCGAGGGCAATGCACTCGCCAGGGTCAAGCCCCAGCTCCTTTGCGGCGGCGAGATAAATATCAGGGGCAGGCTTGCCGTTTTCTATCATGTTTCCGCAGATAAGCTTGTCAAATCTGTCAATGATATTTATAGAGCTGAGATACAGCGTGGTGCGCTGTAGGTCGGTGGCAGTGGCAACGGCTTTTTTCAGCCCTGTGCTGTCAAGATAGTCAAGAAGCTCATCAAGCCCCTTTTTCTTTTCTATGCCGTTTTGCCTGATAAACTCGTTCATAAGCTCGATGCGCTTTGCACGAACTTTGTAGTAATCAAAATCCTCTCCGAAAATGTCTTTCAGATGTGGGATAGCATACTTCGCTGCAAGAGAGCGTATGCCCAGAACGTGTTCCTTTGTCATTGGATAGCCGTAATGATTCGCCGCTTCACACCAAAACCTTGTGAGCAGCTTTTCCGTATCTATCATTAGTCCGTCCATATCAAATATAACGCCTTTGAGCATTTTTATCACGCCTTTCCAACTTGGTATCTGTTATTATATCACACTTTTGACAAGTTTTCAATAAAACTGCACAAATTAGAGGCGCGGAACATACATTCTATTGTGCATCTATATAATTCGTAATTAAAATTATATAATCCTATTGACAAATTATTAGAATGTGGTATAATAAGTACAGTGATAAAAGGCGACGCCATATGGGAACGCCTTAAAGAAAGGAATGAGAGCAAAGTGAACAAGAGCGTGTATAGTCTGGTGCTTGCAGACGATGTGGTGGAGGCTATCGACAGACTGATAAATCAGATTTTGGCAGAGCGTGTCCAGCTTCTCACCCCTGAAAAAAGAATGCGTGAGATATTCGCTAAAATAGAACAGCTTATGGATAGCAGGTTTCAGACCCTTAATCAGCCCTCTGACGCTATGATGTCTATAAAAAGTCCTTTGAGATATAAATATAAGCCGACCATACGATACAGCATAGAGCTGAGCCGAGATTTTCACGGAAAGGTGGGCAGGCTGAAAGTATCTTTCAGAACCCAAAGCACACAGCTCATTTCAATGCTTGACAGCTTTTTTAAGTTGTGGGCAAGGCTCGAGGAAAAATATCTTTCGTATCTTTTCACTACTGGCGTGCCTTATGAAACAGCCGAGGGCAGATTTACAAGAGATTTTTACGCACCGCCTCAGTCGGAGCTGACCGACGAGGATATAGCGAACGCTATCGGTGATTATATAAGCTGTATGGACAGCTGTATTCAGCTTTACTTTGACAACGCCGCAGAACCTGAAACGGCGGCAAGAAAGGTATCTGAAATGTATGAAAGATATCTGAAAAAAGGCGTTGTCGTTCTTTAAACGGTGGGCGGTGCATTCCGCCTGCTGTGAGCATATATCTTTTTAAGATGATAAGGGAGGTAATTTTATGAACGCTCAGAAATTGACACAGAAATCATTGGAAGCTTTGCAGGAAGCGCAGAGCATTGCCTCAAGAAACTCAAATCAGGCTGTTGACCAGCAGCACTTGCTGTTGGCTTTGCTTTCACAGGAAAACGGTCTTGTGCCGCAGCTTTTTGTAAAAATGGATATCGCCCCTGAAAATATAGAGGCGGCTCTTACAAGAGCAGTTGACGATATACCTAAGGTACAGGTAGGCGGACGTGCGCAGGACTCTGTATACATTTCAAGCGACCTTGACAAGGCTTTTGCGGAAGCCGAGTCGGAAGCTTCGAGAATGAAGGACGAATACGTTTCGGTTGAACATCTTGTTATGGGTATCATGGACAGCCCAAACAGTGCAGTAAAAGAGATTTTCAAGACCTTTGGGGTAACAAAAACAAAGTTTCTGAAAGTTCTTCAAGCTGTAAGAGGCAACGCTCAGGTAACGAGCCAGAATCCGGAGGAAACCTATGACGTGCTGAAAAAGTACGGTCAGGATCTTGTGGAGCTTGCAAGACAAAACAAGCTTGACCCTGTTATCGGCAGAGACAGCGAGATAAGAAACGTTATAAGGATACTTTCAAGAAAAACAAAGAACAATCCTTGCCTTATTGGTGAGCCTGGCGTTGGTAAGACCGCCATTGCAGAGGGACTTGCTCAGCGTATCGTCAGCGGAGATGTTCCTGACAGCCTGAAAGACAGACAGGTTTTCTCACTTGATATGGGTGCGCTTATCGCAGGCGCAAAATACAGAGGCGAGTTTGAGGAGAGATTTAAGGCTGTCGTTGAGGAGATAAAGAAGTCTGAGGGCAGGATAATCCTCTTTATAGATGAGCTTCACAATATCGTTGGCGCAGGCAAGTCAGACGGCGCAATGGACGCAGGCAACCTGCTGAAACCTATGCTTGCAAGGGGCGAACTCCATTGTATCGGTGCAACGACTCTTAACGAGTATCGTCAGTATATCGAAAAGGACGCCGCTCTTGAAAGACGTTTCCAGCCTGTTATGGTTGACGAGCCGACAGTTGAGGACACTATCTCTATACTCCGTGGTCTGAAAGAAAGATACGAAGTATTCCACGGCGTAAAAATTCAGGATCAGGCGCTTATTGCGGCGGCTGTTCTTTCAAACAGATATATCACAGACAGATTTCTCCCTGATAAGGCTATCGACCTTGTGGACGAAGCTTGCGCCCTCATCAGAACGGAAATGGACTCAATGCCTACCGAGCTTGATGAAATAAGACGTAAGATACTCCAGCACGAGATAGAGGAAACTGTCCTTAAAAAGGAAACTGATAAGCTTGCAGTTGAACATCTCCATGAGGTGCAGAAAGAGCTTTCAGAAATGCGTGAGCAGTTCAATGAGATGAAAGCTAAATGGGAGAATGAGAAGTCTGCTATCTCTAAGGTGCAGAAGCTCCGTGAGGATATCGAGCAATGCTCAAAGGATATCGAGAGAGCAGAGCGTGAATATGACCTTAACAAGCTTGCTGAGCTGAAATACGGCAGGATGGCTGACTTGCAGAAGCAGCTTGCCGAGGAAGAAGAAAAGGCAGAGAAATCAAAGACAAAGAACACTCTGCTAAGAGATAAGGTAACAGAGGAAGAGATCGCAAGGATAATCTGCCGCTGGACAGGTATCCCTGTTGCAAAGCTTATGGAGGGCGAGCGTGAGAAGCTCCTCCACCTGCCTGATATTCTCCACGAGAGAGTTATCGGTCAGGACGAAGCCGTTGAGCGTGTGTCTGAGGCTATCATGAGATCTCGTGCCGGTATCGCAAATCCAAATCAGCCGATAGGTTCGTTCCTGTTCCTTGGCCCTACAGGCGTTGGTAAAACAGAGCTTGCAAAAACTCTTGCGCAGGCATTGTTTGACGACGAGAACAATATCGTTCGTATAGATATGTCGGAGTACATGGAGAAATTCAGCGTAAGCCGTCTTATCGGAGCGCCTCCGGGATATGTTGGCTATGAGGAGGGCGGTCAGCTCACCGAGGCTGTAAGAAGAAAGCCTTATTCAGTAGTTCTTCTTGACGAGATCGAAAAGGCTCACCCTGACGTTTTCAATATCCTTTTGCAGGTGCTTGATGACGGACGTATCACAGACTCACAGGGCAGAACGGTTGACTTCAAGAACACTATCATAATCCTCACTTCAAACCTTGGTTCTCCTTATATCCTTGATGGCATCACACCTGAGGGCGAGATATCTCAGGAGGCAAGGGACAAGGTGGACGCTCTGCTGAAACAGCAGTTCAGACCTGAGTTTCTTAACAGACTTGACGATATAATCTACTACAAGCCTCTTATGAAGACGGAGATATACAAGATCGTTGACCTTATGCTCGCAGAGCTTGGCAAGCGTCTTGAAGACAAGAGGCTCAGCATAGAGGTAACAGACGCCGCTAAGGAAGCTATCGTAAATCAGGGTTACGATCAGAACTTCGGTGCAAGACCTCTCAAGAGGTTTATCCAAAGACGTATCGAAACTCTTATTGCAAAGAAGATCATTGCAGACGAGCTTGAGCCTGATTCTATCTTGCAGGTAGATTATGACAAGGACTTCGTTGTGAACGTTATCTATAATACTGTTACAGAAGAGTGATAGTATTATGCCAAAGGGCAGCTCCGAGAGGGGCTGCCCTTTTTTGTGGAAAAAGAAGGTTTTAATTTATTTTAGGTTAATAATAAAAGAATTATCTTGTTAATGTTTTGGTAAGATATACTGTTTGTAAACAAAAAAGAACAGTTTATTTTGTGAATTATTCTAGGCTATTTTGCTTGCAAATGAGGTACATATATGCTAAAATATTAATATCGTGAAATATGTGATCTGATAAGGGGAATTAATATTTATGAAAGCAAATTTTTCTGATACGAATGATTTTGTTCAGAGCATGAACAGAGGAAAGCGCAAAAAGAAGATAGCGTTGCTGGTGCTGTGTATAGTGCTTGCGTTCCTTGTGGCTGCCTGTGTTGTCGTGGGTCTGAAAATAAGGGAAAATAACCGTATCGCCATGGCGAAATCGGTCATAACAAAGCTTGATATAAGCACTACCTTCAAGGAGTCGGAGTTTTCTGACGATCAGGACTGGGACGGTGACGGCATAAAGAATGCCGATGAGGTACGTCATGGCACTAACCTTCAAAGCGAGGATACTGACAATGACGGAATAAGCGACGGCGATGAGATAAAGCTAGGCACGAACCCTATTGAAGCCGATACTGACGGCGACGGTCTTCTTGACGGCTATGAGCTTATGGCGGGCACAAATCCGAGAGAGTCAAAGTCTGACGGAAAGACCAATGACGCTGAAAGAGAGCTTACAGTGGAAAAAAATGCAGGGGACTGCCGCCTTGAAATAAAGGGCGACGCAAACGCTGCCAGTGCGACCCTCGTTGAACTTGACCTCTTTGGTATCTCTTCAAATGCAAGTATCGTCACAAAGGCTTATGACGCTTATTCTGACTATAAGTTCAACTCGGCAAAGATAACTTTCGATATCGACTCTGCAAAGCTGAGTAAAATGGGATATTCATTTGATGACCTTACAGTGCTGAGATTTGATTCACGCTCGACCCTTTACACAAAGGTGGATTCAAAGGCAGACAAGAGCAAAAAGACAGTTTCTGCTTCTCTTACAGAGCTTGGCACTTATGTGGTAGGCGTTGAGAAAACTGTAAACGATGAAGCCACAACAAGGATCTGCTTCCTCGTTGATAACTCCGGCTCTATGTATCCAAAGGAGCAGTGTGTAACTTCTTCTGAGAATGATGTTGACTTCAAGCGTCTTGAATTTGCAAAGAATCTTATCGACAAGTTTGAGAGCCACTATCAGGTCGGCATTTGCAAGTTCACAGGAAGCTACAAAAAGATGGTAGACTTCACTGATGATAAGACGAAGCTTACGGAAGCTCTCGATAAGATAAAGTCTGAGAAAGAGATATTTAACGGCACTCACAGCCAGACGGCTCTTAAAAAGTGCATGGACGAGTTCAAGGCAACTTCCGGTGGAAAATACAGAAATATCATCGTGATGCTCACAGACGGCGAGTCTGACGAGTTTAATCCTGCAAGCGTTTCAAGCCTTGCAAATACTGCAAAGGATAAGGACATAATCGTTCTCACTGTTGGTCTTGGCAGAGATGTTGACAGAGATTGGCTTCAGGAGCTTGCTTATTCCACAGGCGGAAAGTATTACTCAGCTTCTGACGCAAACGCCCTCAATGACGTTTACAAGCAGATAGTTACTACACTGAACTATGATATCGTTACATACACGAACGCTGATGATAATGTAAGAGGTTATTCACTTTACAACACAGGCTTTGACCCAAAGGTGAACGGCTTCTCATTCAAGAATTTCAGAACAACAACTACCGCAAGTGTTGACTTCGGCATGGCTGTTATGGCAAGAGATTGGTATCTCGGAAATGTAAAAACTTCTCTTGGAGATATCACTCCGTCAGATAAGAGCGACATAAAGGTGAATGCCGCAGGCTATGACATAAGCGGAACAGACTTTGGTAAACAGTATGACGAAAGAGTGCCGCTTAGCAAGATAACCTCAGACCTTTTTGCGGGCACATATTCAGACGTTACAAAGTATCTCGACTATTCCTGCACAGGGGATATTCTCACCCTTAATGATGACTATAAGTATGACAGCAAGAACAAGGGCTGGGTAAAGGACGTTACGAAAATATCAGGCGGCAATCTCCGCTGGAAAAAGGTAGAACTGCTTGATATGGATATAGCAAACGGCATTGAAAAAATAAAGGGTGGCTATTCCTCAAATGACGCAGAGTTCGCAAAGGCACTCTACAGACTTAACGCCCTCCAGTGGGACGATTCTTCGTCAGAGTATAACCTTAACAACGACAGCAAGGGCTTTGAAAAGCTTGAAGACCAGCTCAGCCTTGGCATACCAGTTGTTACAACTATAGACGATACTCATACAGTGAACGCTATCGGACTTATTCAGGATTCTGATTGCCACAGAAAATATATCCTTCAGATATATGACAACAACTATCCTGGGGAAACAAAACAGCTTTATATCCAGAAGCTTCCGAAGTGCAAGCTCAAGATAGACAGCAATGGCAAGGCGACAGTTGTTGGCACAACGTTTGAGTATTCCGCAACATATGAGGGCAAGCAGGTCGGCATAGAATTTTCTGACGTGACAGCTCATTAATAAGAACAAAAAAACGGAACGGCTTTGACCGCTCCGTTTTTTGTTAGATAGTTTGTCAGGATTATTTGATATAGTATACCCAATTGTCTTTTCTCTCGTGACCCTCGGGATATTCACCCTCAGTGTAGCCGAGTGCGCAGTGACCGATGCCCTCGTATTCGCCCTCGATGCCAAGGCTGCGGAGTATCTCCTTGCCTTCTTCAGACTCAAATTCTTCCTTTGCACGATGTATCCAGCAGCTTCCAACGCCCTCGTTGTGAGCGGCAAGCATAAGATTTCCCATAACAAGACTTCCGTCATAAATGTAAGTAGGGCAGGATTTGTCAGCTAGTACAATAAGAATAACAGGTGCACCATAGAACGGATCGAAGCCCTCATTCCAGCCGCCTATCTTTCTGTTCATCTCAGAAATTTTGTCGCGCATTTCCTTGTTGGTGACAGCAATTATAATAGGTGACTGCAAGTTTCTTCCTGTGGCGGAATAAGTTCCTGCTATTATGATGCGGTCGAGAACGTCCTGCGGTATCATGTCAGGCTTGTATTTTCGTACACTTCTTCTGGTTTTCATAAGTTCGAGCAGATCTTTCATAAAACAGCCTCCTTTGTAGGTTTGATAGTTGATTGCTTATAATTTGATTTTAGCATAGTTTGTGGAGAATGTCAACGGCTGTTTAAGTGAGGAGCGGTTTAAGTGAGGAGTGAGGAGTGAGGAGTGACAGCGTCGCTCCCCTACAAGGTTTGAAAAATGCAAAAATAGTATTGTGGATAACGCAGGCTTTGCAAACAAGAAGCAGGCGAACAGCGTTCGCCCCTATCAAAAAATTTATCGCCGACAGGCGATACCATAATTCCTCATTCCTCATTCCTCACTCCTCATTCTACAAACGCCGCTTTCTTCATAAAAAATCTCTTGCAATTTAAGCGATACTGTGCTATACTAACAAGGTATGTTTAAAAATGCAATGAAATATGGAGGAATAATTTTGGGTAAGCTTGAAGATGAGATCAAACGCCGCCGTACTTTTGCGATAATTTCCCACCCTGACGCAGGTAAAACAACTCTTACGGAAAAATTTCTGCTCTATGGTGGTGCGATAGCACAGGCAGGTGCTGTAAAAGGTAAAAAGAACTCCCGCCATGCTGTTTCAGACTGGATGGAAATAGAAAAGCAGAGAGGTATTTCGGTTACTTCATCTGTATTACAGTTTAATTATGACGGATATTGCATCAATATCCTTGATACACCGGGACACCAGGATTTCTCAGAGGACACATACCGTACACTCATGGCAGCCGATTCGGCCGTCATGGTAATTGATGCGAGCAAGGGTGTTGAGGCACAGACCAGAAAGCTCTTTAAGGTCTGTGTCATGAGACATATTCCGATTTTTACATTCATAAACAAGATGGACCGTGATGCCAACGATACGTTTGAGCTTCTCGATGACATCGAAAAAGAGCTGGGCATCGCGACATGTCCTATCAACTGGCCGATAGGCTCAGGAAAGCAGTTTAAGGGTGTGTATGACAGAAACAGCAAGGAGGTCATGACCTTTGCAGATACCTTAAAGGGTACAAAAGAGGGCTCGGAGAAGATTATTCATATAGATGATCCGGCTCTTTCCGATGAGATCGGAGAGGAATTTAAAAGTCAGCTCATGGATGAGATTGAGCTGCTGGATGGCGCCAGTGCCGATTTTGATATGGAGCTTGTCACAAAGGGAGAGCTTTCACCTGTATTTTTCGGCTCTGCTCTTACAAACTTTGGTGTTGAGACATTTTTACAGCATTTCCTTAAGATGACATATGCACCGACAGCAAGACAATCTGACATCGGAATGATTGATCCTTTTTCAGAGGATTTTTCTGCATTTGTATTCAAAATTCAGGCCAATATGAATAAAAATCACAGGGACAGAATAGCATTTATGCGAATCTGCTCCGGGCAGTTTACAGCCGGCATGGAGGTATACCATGTGCAGGGAGGCAAGAGCCTAAAGCTTTCACAGCCGCAGCAGATGATGGCAGATGAGAGAAAAATAGTGGACAAGGCATATGCGGGCGACATCATAGGTGTGTTTGACC
>OHKC01000232.1_pt1 | contig 18558 bp, 19 predicted proteins | sample 1568761 | NCBI WGS metagenome assembly OHKC01 (sample SAMEA3879514, study PRJEB24766) | human gut metagenome | biome: human-associated habitat; feature: feces | place: USA | collected 1985/1987 | reverse complement strand
AAACTGATGAATACAACAGATGGAGTTGCTGAAAGTTCTTCGCAGGCGGCGGAAAATTATTCCGATATGGCAACATCGGCTGAAGCTACTGTCGAGGCTCAAGAAAATGCACTTGCAAGCTTTGATCAGATAAATAAGCTGGCGGACAACAGTTCCTCATCTGATACAAATGCATCGCCAGTGGTCGGTACTCTAAGCGGCAATACGATCTCCACTACTGTAGATGTTGATACATCTGATGCCGATAAAAAGCTTAAAGATTTTTTTTATTGGGTAAAATCATCTTTTAATACTATTTTTACGCCATTTAAACAAGCTTGGGATAAAAATGGAGTCAAGGTAACAGATAGTATGAGATTTGCTTTCGAGGGTGTATGGAGTATTATCAAAAGCATAGGCGGATCATTCACCGATGTTTGGAGTAACGGAACGGGCGAGCAAGTTTCTGAACATTTACTCGGTATATGGACAAACATTAATAATACAATCGGATATGTGTCACGCAATTTTTCCTCCGCTTGGTCTGATAGCAGTGGTACAAAAATTATTCAGGACATTCTTGATATTTTTAATGATATACTCGACACAATTGAAAACATAACGGCAGACACTGTTGAATGGGCGCAGAACATTGACTTCTCACCGCTCATTACATCATTTGAAAATGTAACATCCGCATTAAAGCCTTTAACTGCCGACATATTTGACGGTATCGAATGGTTCTGGGATAATATTTTGCTCCCTATGGCATCATGGACTATAAGTACTTTGATACCAACATTTCTTAATTTGCTGGCGGCAGCTATAAAAGTTCTTGATTCAGCAATTTCAGCGTTAAAACCTATGGGTAAATGGCTGTGGGATAAATTTTTGAAGCCTATTGCAACATGGACCGGAGGTATTATAGTAGGCGCGTTGAAAGGTATTACATCAGCCTTAAATGGGGTTAGTGACTGGATAAAGAATCATCAGACTGCTGTCGAAAATTTTGTTGTTGTAGTTGGGACTTTGGGATCGGCATTTGCAATATCCGGAATAATTCAAGGCGTAGTAAGTGCATTTGCCGCATTGGCGGCAGGAACAAGTGTATTGACACCGTTAATTACTGCACTTGGTGTAGCAGTTAATTTTTTGACGAGTCCAATCACACTTGTATGTCTAGGAATCGGTGCGCTTATCGCTATCGGCGTACTGCTGTACAAAAATTGGGAAACAGTAAAACAGTTTTTTATTGATTTGTGGGACAGCTTTAAAATGACCATACAGCAATTTGTAGACTGGGTAACAGAGGTCTGGACATCAATTAAAGACTTTTTCGCCGGAATATGGCAAGGCATAAAAGATGTATTTGCTGTCGTGGCAGAATGGTTTACGGGAATTTTCCAAGCAGCTTGGGACGGTATTTTGTCTGTCTGGAATGCCGTTATAGGTTGGTTCTCAAATCTGTGGACAGGAATCAAAGACATTTTTTCTGCAGCAGGAAGTTGGTTTGGAGATATATTTACAACTGCGTGGACAAATATAAAATCGGCGTTTTCGGCTACAGCACAATTTTTCAGGGATTTGTGGACTGCAATAAAATCACCGTTTATTAAGGTAGCTGATTGGTTTAAAGATATATTTTCAAAGGCTTGGCAAGCAGTTAAGGACGTATTTTCGACTGGTGGCAAAATTTTTGACGGTATCAAAGAGGGTATAACAGGAGTATTCACAACGGTTGTAAACGGCATAATTGGCGGAATAAATAAAGTTATTTCTACTCCACTGGATTTTCTTAATGGCATACTTAATGATATTCGTGATATTGAAATAGCAGGCTTTACACCATTTGATGAGTTTTGGGACTATGACCCTATACCAGTTCCTCAGATTCCAATGCTCGCCACCGGCGCGGTAATTCCGCCGAACTCCGAGTTTCTTGCGGTTCTCGGCGACCAGAAACGCGGCACAAACATCGAAGCTCCGCTGGATACGATCAAGCAGGCTTTGTTTGAGGCGCTTGCTGTTTACGGCGGAGCTGTAGGCAATCAGAAAATAAGCGTAACGATACCGATCGAAGTAAAGGGCAGAGTGCTGTCACAGATCGTTATTGACGATATAAATGATTTTATCAAGCGCAACGGCAAATCGCCGATAAAAGTATAGGAGGGATACTATGAAATCAAATGGATTGAAATTTGAAGAAGAAACGGTAGCCACTCCTGCTGAAATTACTTTTTGTAACAATAAAATCTGGTCGGGCAATGCAGGGCGCACCGCTAATTGTCTTATGGTCGGAGACATCAGGGCTATAAAGAAAACGGTCACTATTAAATGGTATCATCTCACAGGCGAGCAGACTGCACAGATAAATAAGTATATCTCAAATGTTGATAGCCCATTTTTTAACGCCACACTTTTGGACGAGACTTTTAATGAAATCAAAATAAGAGTCTATGCAGGAGATCCAAGCTATGAAATATTCGGCTGGGACGAAAAGCGGCAGTTTTGCAAAGGCGTTGCTGTTGACCTTATCATGCAGTAGGAGGCGGATATATGTATACAACAAGTACAACCGTCTCCTCACGCATCGAAAGCTACTGCCGCACATGGCGTATGTGGCTTGAAAACGACGAGAGCGTAATAATGGGGGACAACATAATGTCCGCTACCAGTGACGTGCAGTCAACGAGCCTCAGTGACGACATAGAGCTTGGTGCAGTGTGCTCGCAGTCGTGGGCATTACAGATAAACGATGCTGAAACACGTTTCCTCGGCAGCGAGTATGACCTTTCCTTGTACCTTGCGGACCTCACAGGCGTGACCACCTACTCCACCCTAGAAGCCTACACCTACGCTGAGCTTTCAAAGCTTACAGTGGAGCAGATAAGCAAGCTTGGAGAGGTGCTTGACGGAGAGAGAATACCTCTGGGGCGGTTCACCTGCGTGAAATCGAAAAAGTCGGGCGGAAATACTGAGGTCACTTTTGCGGATAGGCTTTACTTCTCCGACAAGACCTATGTGCCAAAGGTCAAGCTACCTGCGTGGTCAAAGGCTGTCGAGGACGACATATGCAAGCAGCTTGGACTGCAAAACGGCAACGACTACACCATCCCTGCAAAGCTCCGTGTAAAGGGCGGTGCAAGGCTTTACGGCAAGGGTCATATCAGATTAAAGACCGCAAACTTCGACTTCAAAATATCGAGCATACCAAAAGACACCACAATGCGGCAAATGCTCAGTTACATCGCCTCGGCACAAGGCGAGTTCGGTTTTGTTGACCGCTTCGGGCGGTACGTCCGAAAATGGTACGGCTCGAGCGTGAAGATACTGGACAACAACACTATCGACCTGCCAACACTGGGAGAACGTCCGAATATCCTCGCAGGCATTGTCTGCAAGGTCAGCGACAGCGAAACTCTGCGGCTGGGCAACACCACAGGCTCGGCAGGGCGTGTGCTGGAGTTTGAAAATCCATATATGACAAGCTCGCTGCTTCGGTCATTGTGGCACAGGATAGGCGGCTTTTCCTGGTATACAACGGAGCTTTTTCACCGCCTTGGCGACCCACGATTTGACGTCGGGGACGTTGTGACATACGTCAGCGAAAGCGGCGAAAGCTACGATATACCAATAACTAACATAGGATTCAATTTTGACGGCGGACTTTCAGCCGATATTTCTGCGGTGGGTCTGTCGGTGGAAGAACAGCTTTAGGAGGAATACAATGGCAGACGATAACGAGATAATGACGGCTGATACGCAGGCGGAGAATACTGCCGATACAGCGGACACAAGTCAGACAACGCCCACCACCGAGGAGCTTATCCAGCAGCTCACGGCGAGGGTGGCAGCTCTTGAAGAAATAGTCGGCGAGGAGGAGTATGAGCTGCGGTACTCGGGCGAACAGACGGACGAGCTTTTAGACGGCGGTACAGCGGTGTTTCGTGCAAAGACAGCGGCGCAGATAGTAAGCCTTGTGAACAGGCTCTACCCACTGTATATGCGGTGGGGGTCTTTCACGGTGAATATGAAGGTCAACGCCGACAACGGTTCCCAGTGGTCATACAATACACGCACAGGAATGATACCCTCGGGGGTCACTAACCCTGCGGTGTTTATGGTGTGCGACTGGGGCAAAAAGCACTTCAAGTCGCAGAGTTTTCAATACAAAGTCGCAAGCAACGGCAGGGACATCGACTGGGAGGCATACCTTGAACACACCTCAGACCAAGGCGGCACATACGCTTTCAAGGTGTACTATCTCATAGTCGGCAAAAATGCGGAAGGGGGAAGTATAGTTGGCTAGTTTCACGGAAAATCTCGGGCTTAAAAAGCCCGATAGGACGGACAGGTTCAGCATCGAGGACTTCAACGGCAATATGGATATTATCGACACTATACCCGATATGGTGAGCGGACAGAGCCTTGTGGGTGTGTCAGTGGGAGAAGCGTACGGAAATATAGGTATAACAGGCATAGCGGAGGCGGTCGAAGATGAAAATATATGAGGGAACAGACGGACTAAGAGGGCTGATAACAAAGCTTATCGAGGTGTGGAATTTCAAGAAGATAACGTATGACGGTGAGGGTTCAACAATAAGCACGAATAATGTTGTATTCCATTTGTGGGTAACTGATGAAGTGTTTCTGTCTGGTCAGTTCAGCGACACAGAGGAACACGGCTGGCTTGACCTCGATGCACAAACAAATAATCTAGTATGTCCTTGTGTAGTTATTTACACGTATCCAGATAAAAGACGTTGGGTAATTTACAAACAAAATGACCTAATTGCTTTTGGTATCCAAAGCAATCAGAACGAAAGACCTCCGATATTTACCGTTATCGGTGAGGTAACGGACTATGAAACGCAGGAAAAGAGTTATGGTTTGGCAACAAGTTATGCAAATAACAATTCAAACCAGTACTCCGTGTTTACTGACGGAACAGCAATAAGGTCAATGCCTTACAGACCAATGTGCAGACGAAAGGCAATTACTTCTCTTGCACCTGTGACGTCGTCAACGCTGAACAAGGGTTTTACAAACCTTTATCATGTTCTTTCACACACATCGGGTCTAGAAGATGATCAAAATTATCCTGACTACACAGTTCCCACGCAGACAGTGCTGCTTAACGGCAAGAAATATCTGTTAAGCAGATTTGCATTTGAGATAAAGGAGTGAGCAAGATATGAAACAGAAATTTGCAAAGCTTATAGACGTCAAGTCTATCGTGACGATACTGCTGACGGCAGTGTTCTGCGTGTTGGCACTTCGCCGCACGATAACTGCAGAACAGTTCATCACGGTGTTTACTGTGGTGATATCGTTCTATTTCGGCACGCAGTATCAGAAAAACTATAAAAATAACAAGGAGGATAATTATCATGGCAGCGACAATTAAAGGCATTGATGTTTCTATGTATCAGACAAACGTAGATTTCGCAAAGGTCAAAGCGGCGGGCTACAGTTTTGTTATTATCAGATGCAATAACTGGGATAACACGAAGAACTGTGTAGTAAAAGATCCGCTTTTTGAAACGCATTACAAAAATGCAAAGGCAGCTGGGCTTGACGTCGGCGCATATTACTATACATGGCAGACAACAGTATCCGGTGCGAAACAGGACGCAGTTCTTTGTCTCGATTACATCAAGGGCAAAACTTTTGAATACCCGATTTACTTTGATCTGGAGTGGCAGAAAGCTTTTGCACGCGGTAAAACGGTATGCTCCGACATGGTAAAAACTTTTTGCACTGCGCTGGAGGAAGCCGGCTACTTCGCAGGTCTGTATATCAGCCGAAGTCCGCTCCAGACTTACATAACAAATGATGTCGCAAGACGCTATGCACTGTGGATTGCAGAATACAACAGCAAGTGCAACTACGGCGGCACATACGGTATGTGGCAGTACAGCTCAACGGGCAAGGTCAGCGGTGTTTCCGTGCCGGTAGACATGGATTACTGCTATGTGGATTACCCGTCTGTGATAAAGGCTAAGGGGCTTAACGGCTTTAAGGCTACTAACACAAGCACGTCTAAGGTACTTGACAGTTCGGGCTTTAAGAAAGGTGATAAATCCGATGGAGTTCTTGCACTGAAACAGCTCCTTATGCTGGCAGGGTACAAACTTGACAACAACGGCACGTTCGGAGACGGTACCCTAAAGGCGGTCAATACTCTGTTGAAAAAGTGGGGCTATACTCAGAACGGTATTGCGGGGACTAAATTTATTAAAAAGCTGTCTGTAACGATAAAGTAAAGGAGTAGCTTATGGATACAAAAGAAACATCATACAGCCAAATGGTGACAGTCACTAGGCTTAATTACAGGAGCGATTGCAACTTCACCGCCGGAACGATTGTTGGCGTTCTCGAAGATAATACTCCGGTAAAAGTCGCTGATGATTTTTATGAATTGCATCACGGTCACTACTGGAGAAAAATCAAGCTTGGTCGCAAGCATTATTATGTTGTTGCTGATTGGCTAAAAAAGATTTAAAAGTAACAGCTCCGGGCAATCCGCTCGGAGCTGTATACTATATTAGAAGGAGGTCATATTTATGAAAAGTCCAATACCATGGATTGGTGGAAAGAGCCAGCTTAAAAGTAAGATCATCAAGTCTTTCCCGCCTACAGAAAGCTACAACAGATTTATCGATGTATTCGGCGGAGGCGGGTCTATACTTTTTGCAAAAGGCAAACACGCTGATCTAGAGATCTATAATGACGCCAACAGTGATTTGGTCAACTTTTTCAGATGCTTAAAATATCATTCTGATGAGCTTAAAAAGGAGATAAAATACTATTTAAACAGCCGGGAAATGTTCCTTGACTGCCGTGAGCGCATATCTGTAACCGGATTTACAGACATTCAGCGGGCTGCTATGTTCTATGTGCTTGTCAAGACAGGCTTCGGAGCAAGTCTGAGAACGTTCGGCTGCAACAAAAAGCGGCTTAACACAGATAATTTCGCAGATATCGAGGCAAGACTGGATGGAGTAGTGATCGAAAACAAAGATTTTGAGGATCTTATCAAGGTATACGACCGTGAGAAAGCTTTATTCTACTGCGACCCTCCATACCACAAGACAGAGCGGCATTACACTGTTAAATTTACCGAGGATGACCATGAGCGGCTCTGCAGGGTTCTTCACCAGATCAAGGGCAGATTTGTACTGTCGTACAACGATGACAAGTATGTGAGAGACCTGTATAAAGACTACAATATTCAGGCGGTCACCCGCAATAACAGTCTTTCATCAGGTGATTTCAAAGAGGTAATAATCACAAATTTCTAGTATTTTTTTTAGAGAATAAATAACGGATTTCGTTATTTATGTTGTAAAAAACATACCGGAGGTAATCATGAGAGTAAAATTAAGGGCTTTGCTTAATTCCAGGGGCATTACTCAGGCTGAACTTGCGCAGGCGACAGGCATCAGACCGTCCACGATCTCACAGCTTTGCAATAACATCGCTGTCGGTTTCAAATTTTCACATCTTGAGCTGATTTGCAGATTTTTAAAATGCGATTTAAATGACATTTTAGAGCTGTAAAAAATACGTTTCAAAAATTCCCGATAATGCAAAAAAAGTGATGAGTGTTTCGTTTTGTTGAAACATTTCATTACTTTTTTGCGTTTTGCTTGTCAGTTTTTTGGATTTTGCTTGTCAAACATCACCAAGGTTGCCCCTACACTACATCATATCCTCAATAAGATAAGGCAGGCTTATGCGGAAGCAAACGCCGCCTTTTTTCATATCGTTTTCTACCTCTATGCTTCCCTCGGAAAGCTCGATTATCCTTTTTACAAGTGCCAGTCCAAGACCGTTGCCCTCTGTTGCACGGGAGCGGTCGCCCTGATAGAACTTATCAAATATCTTCGCCTTTACGTCAGGGGCTATAGACGGACCGTTGTCCCATATCTCCGCCGAAATATTCTTCTCGTTGCGGAAAAGCTTCACGCTTATCTTTCCGCCCTCCGGGGTGAACTTGATAGCGTTGTTGATGATATTCTGCCATATCTGCGCCATAAGCTCCTCACTGCCCACATACATGATATCCTCAAGGTCGATATCAAGGTCGATTTTTTTCTTCGACCACTCAGGTTCAAGCACAAGAAGTATTTTTCTTATCTGCTCGTCAAGAGAAAATCTTGTCTTTTTGCCCACTGTTTTCTGATTTTCAAGCTTTGTGAGCCTCAAAATATTTGACGAAAGCTTTGAAAGCCGTGATGTTTCGTCGATTATTATCTGCGTGTATTCCTCACGCTCCTGCTCGGTTATATCGTCAGATTGCAAAAGCTTTGCAAAGCCATGTATGGAAGCCAGGGGCGTTTTGAACTCGTGGGAAACGTTTGAGATAAAGTCACCTCTCAGCGTTTCCGTACCTGCAAGCTCCTCAGCCATTTTGTTAAAGTTCTGCGCAAGTATGCTGTATTCAGGATCAGACGGCTCTCTTACTCTTACCTTAAAATTGCCCTTTGCTATCTCAGCCGCCGCCGCACTAAGATCTCGTATAGGCTGTATAATGCTTCGGCTCATGAACGCTGTTATAATAGTACCGATAACGATACAGACCATAAAAGCTATGATGACAACAAGATTTACTACCCAGTAAACGCTGTCGCTTGAAAAGCTGTCTATGATAACGAACTTATCATAGACCTGAGAGATTATAGTTGCGTTAGGCACAACACCCTCTGAGGACACATAATATCCCTTATGCACGATATCTGCAAAATGGTCGTGTACTCTTGAATCGTTTTTATCCACCACTGACAGACTATAGGCTGAATTGTTCACAATGGAAACTATCTCGTCCACAGTGAAGCCGCCCTTTTCTTCAAGCTGATCCATTGCCATGGAAAGCTCCACCAACTGCTGTTCGGCATTGCTTTTCATTACAGGGCTGCACACCATTACAAGCACTGACACCGATATAGAAGCCGACACCAGCATCACAAAGAAAAACATAAGAGTCAGCTTGAACTGCAAACTTGTTTTATTTTTGGTCTTTTTCTTATCCAAACCCCTCACCCCTCAAGCTTATCCCTCACTGCTTTTTCACAGCCTTATAGCCAAGTCCACGAACCGTGACAATATCAAAGGATTCACAGCTTCCGTAACGCTCTCTCAGCCTTTTAACGTGAACGTCAACAGTACGCTCGTCAACGTCCTTATCCATTCCCCAAAGCTCGTCAAGGAGCTGGCGGCGTGTGAATATCTTGTCAGGGTAGCTGAGCAGTTTAAAAAGCAGTTTGAACTCCATTTGCGGTATAGTTTCCGCCGCTCCGCCGTCAACCGCCACGCTCATAGCGTCATAATCAAGCACGCAGTTTCCCACAGTAAGAGAATGTTCCGACGCCATTTTTGAACGCCTTAAAAGCGCACCCACACGGAGTATCATCTCATTTATATCAATAGGCTTTACCATATAATCGTCTGTGCCGGCAGAAAAGCCTTCCTGCTTGTCCTCAAAGGTCTCCTTTGCGGTGACCATAAGTATAGGCAGGTTGAAATCAGCCTTTCTGAGCTGTCTTGTAAGCTCGTAGCCGTCCATATTCTGCATCATTATATCTGAAATTATAAGGTCTATATTCGTTTTTTCAAGAACGTCCAAAGCCTCCAGACCGTCATTTGCAAGAAAAGTCACATAGCCATGCTGTTTAAGTGCGGCAGACATGAGCTTTCTAAGGCTTGCGTCGTCCTCCACCACAAGTATCTGAAACATAAAATATCCTCCCTCGTAAAAAAAAATTCCCCAATAATGACATTATAGCTTATAATTGTGAACTGGTGATTAACATTTATTTTTTTCAAAAAACTCTCCGAAATCCCCTGAAAATTCATATACGGTTCACACAGAACTGGTATTATATAATCACAGCAGAAGATACAAAAAAAGCTTTGGTAATTGGTAAAACTTAAAGTCAGGTTTTTGTCTTCTTTCCCTCTGCGATTCCCCAAGTCGCTGATACATTTCCTCGTCTTTAGGTTTTACCAAATACCAAAGAATCCCTTTCATAATTCTATAAAAAATTAATGCTCATTTCAGCCGATGGAAGTGGGTATTAATTTTTTTATTGCTCTTTTAGATACGACAAAAAAACCGCAGAAGCCATATAAAATGACCTCTGCGGATATTTTTTGCCTTTATTAGCCGTTAGCTGCAAAGCTTTTCACGAAGCTCAGCCGCCTTTCCAAGAAGCGCACAGATGTAGCTGTCCACATCAGGCTTTGCAAATCCACCAAGCGCTGAGCCTTTAAGCTTTCGCTGACCTGTTTCTCCGGGGATAACAAAGTTATCACCGTTCTTTTTCTTTTCGATAGCCGACTCCAGCATATAGATCTCGCTGGTTATGGTGTCGATATATTTTAATGTATCAAGCTTATCATAGCCGCCAAAAAAACACGTTTTCAGACTATCCATTATTCTTCCCCCTGCCTTACTGCTGTTTTGCACAGCAATTGTTATCAAAGCCTACAATCTTTATTTGATTTAATTATATCACAAATACTTAGCTTTGTCAATAGGTTTGAAAATGAATGTTCACATTTAAGTAATTTTATATGAATTTTCGTGGCGTTTTATGTTGAATAATTATAGATATAAAAAAACGCAGCCCTTGCAGACTGCGTTTTTACGTTATATAAGTCTTTTTATTATAGTGATGTTGTTGTATCTTGAAAAATACTCAACATTTGAAATAACGATACCAGTGGCAGTGTTCTGGGCGTGTACCATTTTGCCGTCGCCGATATAGATAGCAACGTGGTAAATGCTTGAGATCGATGCTCCGCCAAAGAAGATAACGTCGCCCTTCTTCATGTTGTTATATGAAACTGTAGTGCCGTATAAAGCCTGCGAAGCCGCATAGTGCGGAAGATTTATTCCCACCTGTGCGAACGAGAGCATCACAAGACCCGAACAATCCGTTGCACCAAACTGTGAACCGCCCCATACATACGCTCCGCCCACCATGCTTTTGGCATATGAAACAACAGTGTCTATTTTAGAACCGCTTGAATTATCAGGCTTAGGTGCAGGCGCTGCTGTTGTTGTGGTAGTGGTCTTTTTGCTTGTTTCAGGCTTTGGCTTAGCTGTTTCCTGCGGAGTTGTGGTGGTCTGAACCGTAGTTTCGTCAGGCTTTTCCGTCTGAGCCGACTTTTTCGTGGTAGTGGTCTTTTCACCGCTGTTACCACTCTTTTTGGTGGTGGTAGTCTTTTTCTTGGTGGTGGTCGTAGTCGTGGTGGTATTCGCCTTTGAGGACACCTCCGCATACTTATTATCCACCTGCTGTGACTTATCTTCAAGGTCGCTCTTATCGTTCTTTATCTGCTCGATAAGCTTGCCCGACTCCTGCTCCATTTTCAGAAGCTCCGCCTGCTCGCCCGCCAAAGTTTTCTGCTCCTTGGCATATTCCTCAGCCTTTGCTTTGAGCTGTTTTATCTGCTCATCAAGCTCCGCCTTGGTCTTTTCAAGCTTTTTATACTGATCCAAAAGCTCGTTAAGCTCGTCATTATCGTGCTTTGCAACTCTCGTCACAAGCTCTATCCTCATAAGAATGTCATAAAAATCAGATGAATTTATCAGCACGTTCGTGTACGAATCTGCTCCGCCTGCAACATACATTGCACGAATACGCTCCATAAAATCGTCCTTGCCCTCGTTTATTGCAGTTTCCTGCAAGTCAAGGCTGTGCTGAGTGTCAAGCTGTTTGCCGTCAAGCTCTGCCATTTGATCTTCAAGCTCAGAGGAATATTTCTCTGAATTTGCTATTTTTTTCTGTATGGATTTATATTTTTTCTTTATAGCCTCAAGGTTGTCCTGCTCGTCGGCAAGCTTTTTGTCAGCGTCAGCTATCTGCTTATCAAGCTCCTGCTGTTGCTTTTTTAGCTCTTCAAGCTGACTGCTGTATGTATCGTTATCCGCCAAAGCGATATCACTTACGCTTCCGTCAGAAAAACCAAAGGCGGCAAAAGCTATGCACAGAGCCATACAGCCTGCGGCTATTCTTTTCATGGGGTAAATTTTTTTCATAATATCAGTTCTCCAAAATATAAGCGTATTATATATTTCTCACGCTGTAACGTTTATGTAGTCCTTTTTATTATAACGCAAAACCCCTTTCTTGTCAAGAAACCAACCGCTAAAAGCCGTATTTTCGGCATTTTAAGACAATTCGCCACACATATTTTGTGCGTTATTGCACCTATTTTCCTCCGAACATCTTACCCAAGGTCTTTCCTATAAGCTCGCCTGTATACTGTGCCTGAGTGATAGAATTGCCGTGGCTTCCCACCTCTATAAGAAGCGAGCCGGTGGTCAAGTCCTGATTATAGTGGCGATAGTCGAAAAGAACAGGCCGTGTAAGCCCCTGCCAATCGCTCTCCAAAGCCGACTGCAAAGCACAGGCAAAGTGAAAATTCTTCATATAGTCAGGCATACCCATAGTGCCGTCATCACAGCCTGATATTATCATAAGCTGAGCCGCTTCCCTGCCCTCTATCTCCGCCACAGGCGCGAGCCTTGTGCCGTCCTCACGCTCTATGCCGTCACGGTGAACGTCAAGACATACCTTTATAGAGGGGTACTCCTCCAATATCTGTTTTACCGCCATTCGGCTTGAATCGTAAGATCCGTCATAGCTTGGATAATCATGCACAAGTGTATCGTGGATATATGCAACGCCTGCTTTGTCAAGCTGTTCACATATCTTGTCCCCTACCGACAGCATATTCATTTCAGGGTCGGTGGTCTTGCAGGAAAAGGAGCTGTCATAGTGGTCTTTGTCTGTGGGCTCAAAGCTTTCCGTGGCGTGGGTGTGATAAATAAGTATCTGCGGCTCAGAGGAATTTCCGTCTATTTGAAAATCATACGGCTTTGAGCTTTCCTCGTAAAGCTCATCATTTGAAAGCTCAGTGCAGTTTCTCACCTGACCGCCGCCGTCAAGGTCGAAGTACTGCTCGCCGTCATATCTGCCGTAGGTGTATTTTTCTATAACACCGTCATTCCCCTCCATGCTTGCAGGGTATGGTATCTTGTCCGTCACGTCCTGAGCAGGCAAAGGGCTTGGCACTTCTGCGCTTACAGAGGGCGTTTGCTTCTCCTGTGGCGCCATATCCATATCCCATATGCTGTGCTTTGACACCACTGCCGCTTCAAGTTTACTTGGATATGCGGTCTGTGCAGTTGCTTTGCTATCATCATCAGCGGAAAAACAAGGCTTGTATTCTCCCATAGCCACCCCTGCCGCCACAGCCGCCACCCTGCCGAACCTGCTTGCAGATCTTGCATAAAGCCATATCCCCGTGGGCATAACGAACGCCACAATTATAACTGCAACACAACGCAGGCAGACTTTCTTTATATCCAATGCTGTCACTCCCATATACATCTTAGTATTATAATGTATATGCAGGACGAGCCGTCATATTACCTGCCCAGCTTCACCTTAACAGGCTTGCCCACTGTCATAGAGTCATGGGTCACGTTGCAGTCATAGCATAGTATCTTCACGCCCTTTCGGGAAGCTTTCTCCAAAGCTTCTCCGAACTCAGGGTGAGTGTCATAATTTGGAGTGAAATATTTCACATCGCTCATCTGAACGAGTATCATTATATAAGACTCATACCCATCATCAAGGCAGTGAGAAAGCTCCTCTATATGCTTCACCCCACGGAGGGTAGGAGCGTCAGGAAAAAGCACAACGCCGTCTTTCTCCAGCGTACAGCCCTTTACCTCCATGAAGATCTTCCTATCCTGCGACTCTAAGTAAAAATCAAAGCGTGAATTGCCGTATTTCTTTTCGGGATAGACCGAGAAACCCTCGCCAAAAGGCATTTTTTCTCTCAGCCACTCCCCTACCGCCTTATTCGGGGCTTGGCTGTCCATGTTTATGAGCCTGTCACCTTTTTCCACTGCAACAAGGTCAAAAGCAGTCTTTCTCGATTCGCTGTCTGAATGTTCAAGCCAAACAGTACACCCCTCAATCAAAAGCTCTTTGCATCTGCCCGTATTTTTCACATGGCAGACCTCGGCTTTGCCGTCTATCTCAACGTTGGCGATAAACCTGTTCGGTCTTGATAGAAATTTGCCTTTATGTATATTATCGTATCTCATAATTCGCTCCTTTTATTCTTACTATTCACATTATACCACAAATATGTTTGATTATAAATACCTAAATCATGCTTTCTTAGCTTTGTTGATTTGTGGTTCGATACGAAAAGGGAAAAATATTTCACAAAATCTATTGACGCTATTTTTGAAATATGTTATAGTTTTGAGTATAGGTTATATAGCAATAATAATTTATTAAAATTTTAGAAAGAGGTATTTATAATGAAAATATAATGAAAAAAATAACTGCACTTCTCGTTTCACTTATAATGTCATGCGCAGTAATGGCAGGCTGTTCTGACAGCAGTTCTTCAAGCTCATCAAAAGCAGACAGCACATCAAAGGCAGAAACAAGCGCAGCCGCTGACGAGTCAACTGCTTCAGAAGCAGGCACAGCCACAGATCTCGAGGATACTCTCACAGCGCAGTATACAAAGAAGATACAGGGCGAGAGCCTTGCTATCGACATGACAGTGGCAAGCGAATATGACAATTCATCAGCTGTTGTTGAGATATCAGGCGGCAATATGCACATGAAAATGAACTTTATGGGCGTGGATATGGATATCTATAATATCGACGGAGTTATGTACACACTTGACAGCGAGTCAAAAACGTATTACACTGTTGATATGGAAGAATCTATCGACGACTTCAAGAGCGAGATAGGCTACGGCATTAACGACAGCTACAAGTTCATAAGCTCTGAAACAACTGACGACGGTCTTATCTGCGAAACTTTTGAAAGCACAGAAGATCCTGATATCGAGCTTGAATCAGGCGTAACTCTCGACACAAGCGATTCTGACGATTATTCTTTCACAACAACATTCAAGTATTACTTCAATGCTGACACAAAGGATATTGTTAAGATAGAAACTATCTCTGACGGCTCAACGACTACTGTTACAGTAAACTCATTCACAACTGAAAACGTTGAGGTCAAGCTCCCTGACGATTTTGACAGTTGGACAGAGCAGTCTTTCGATAAGGACACTGAAGATATACCTTATGACGCTGAACTTGATGTTGAGTCAGGCGCTGAGTCAGCCGAGTGATTCTTGTCATTTTTCGGAGGCAAAATATTATGAACAAGAAAATGGTAACTATTATTGCAGCTTTGGCAATGTGTACAGCAATGGCAGGCTGCACTGGGAACGATACTGCAAGCTCTTCAAAGGCTGAAACAACTACTACAACAACGGCTGCCGCAGAGTCTACCGCTCCTGCTGAAAGCACTGCTGACAGCACTTCCGCAAACGTAGGCACAACGGATTATGACGTTGACGGTGATTTCAGAGCTTTCGAGCAGATGAAAGACAAGTATGAGGGCAACTATCTTGCGAACCTTACAGGTCAGATGTCAAACAACGGCACAAAGTATACTATCTGCATAAAGGACGGCAAGGCTTATCAGGCACTCACAGTTCAGGGCATGAAGTCATACACAGTTTGCCCTGGCGACGGAAAGCTTTACAACGTTTCAGAAGGCACGACCACCTACAGTATCGAGGACGACGACGGAAATCAGTGGAAGTCAGCCGACATACTTTTCGGTGCGACACTCGATTTTGACCACGCATATATTGACACAACAACAAACGTTGTTCACGAGTATTATAACCTCGACAGCAGTGTTTCAGGCGGTGAGGGTCAGATAGTTTACGGCTTTGACGGCGCTACATATGACCTTAAGCAGGTAGTTCTGCTCCCAGAGGGTGCTGACGAATCAAGTGCAGTTTACTTCACTGTAGATTCCATAGGCGAAGCAGACGACAGCCTGCTTGCTGTTCCTGATCTTTCTGCTTATACAAAAGAATAATTTTATCTGATCTTTTTCCAACATCGGGCGGACAGACCACTGCGGTCTGCCCGCTTTTTTTGCATTTTCAGCAAAGTGTTGTGCAATATGACGGAAAAGAAGTTCAAATATTTTTGAAATTTGTGAGAAAAATAGTCTTAAACCCCTTGACAAAATCGTCAAAAGGGTATAAACTATACTTAGCACTCGAGAAGAAAGAGTGCTAACACTTAAATACAATAAGTGCTAACAAGAAGAACGGGTGGTGAGCAAATGGACGACCGCAAGCTGAAAATACTTTCAGCGGTAGTCAATGAATATATCGTAACAGGCGAGCCTGTAGGCTCAAAGGCGATAATGGCTCACGTCAAAGCGTCCTCAGCGACCATAAGAAATGAAATGGCAGAGCTTGAGAAGCAAGGCTATCTCGAACAGCCACACACCTCCGCAGGCAGAATACCAACATATAAAGGCTACAGGCTTTATGTTGACCAGCTCATGGAACAAAACCAGCTTACAGCAAATGAAAAGAAGATGCTGGATTCAATGATACCGCAGGAATATGTCACAGAGGAAGACCTTGTGAACAAGGCTTCAATGGCATTGGCGGATCTTACGAAATGTGCGGCGGTGGTCGCAAACGCAACGCCAAAGTTCTCGCTTATCTCAAAGGTAGAGGTAATACCTACAGGAAAGAGAATGTACGTTATTTTGATGATAACGTCCAACGGCTCTATTAAGAATAAGGTTTGCCGATTGGAGTTCGACCTCAGTCAGGATCAGCTTGAGTTTTTTGATAACTTCGTAAAGGAAAATCTCAACGGCGTGCCTATCGACAGTCTTTCGGACGCTTATCTTGAAAAGCTCACAGAAGCAATGGGAACGTACATGATGACCCTTTCACCGCTTGTTTCCGAGATAATGAAGATGACAAAGGAAATGAGCAGCGTGTCTATCAAAGGTCAGAGTAATCTTCTCACCTGCAAGGACTTCAACCAAAATGAGATAATAAGCTTTCTCGATAATCAGAAGGAGCTTAAAGGATTTATTGACGAAACGTTCTCAGGGCTTCACGTTATGTTCTCCCCTGAGCGTGATGGGTTTGTTATCCACAACTCCTCTATTATAACAGCTCCGTTCTCAAAGGACGGCAAAACAGCAGGTGCGCTGGGGCTTATAGGTCCTATGAGGCTCGACTATGCGAAGTTTATCCCATATCTCGAGTATTTCACAGGAAAGATATCGGAAATGATATCCGAAAAGCCACAAGAGCAAACCAAAGAAGATGACGAAAATGAATAAAAAGAAAGGCAGGCGGCGTAAATTGAGTAAGGAAACTGAAAAGGACACCGAGCTTGAAAAAGAGGAAAACACCTCTGCTGAAAGCGAAGAAGTGAAAGAAGCGGCGGATACCGCAGAAAATGCCACTGAGGATACAGAGAAAAAGGCGGAGGAGAGCGAAACAGAAAAGCTGAAAAAAGAGCTTGCCGAAGCAAATGACAAGTATCTCAGACTTATGGCTGAATATGATAACTTCAGAAAAAGAAGCGCAAAGGAAAGACTGGAGCTTACAGACACAGCAAAGGGAAATGTGATAAACGGCTTCCTGCCGGTGTTTGATAACTTTGAAAGAGCGTTAGGCACAGAAACTCAGGACGCAGTTTATAAACAGGGTGTTGAAATGATCTTCAATCAGTTCAGCGACGCTCTGAAAAAACTCAACGTTGAGGTCATGGAGCTTGCGGGCAAGGAATTTGACCCGAACGTTGCAACAGCGGTCAGCACAGTTGACGACCCTGACCTGGGTGAAAATATTGTGGCGCAGGTGCTTCAAAACGGCTACACCATAGGCGGCAAGGTAATAAGACACGCAATGGTAATAGTAGCAAACCCATAAACAAAGACATCGGGACTTAAGGTCTTGATATAAATTAAGTAAATTTTGAAAGGACTTGATCTTATGAGCAAAATCATCGGTATAGATTTAGGTACAACAAACTCTTGTGTAGCAGTTATGGAGGGCGGCGAAGCCGTTGTTATCCCTAACAGCGAGGGTGCAAGAACAACTCCGTCAGTAGTTGGCGTTTCAAAGAACGGCGACAGACTTATCGGTCAGGTAGCAAAAAGACAGGCTGTTACAAACTATGACAACACTGTAATTTCTATCAAGAGACATATGGGCTCTGACTACAAGGCTCACATGGGCGGCAAGGATTACACCCCACAGGAAATTTCAGCTATGATACTTCAGAAACTGAAGGCTGACGCTGAAGCTTATCTGGGCGAAAAGGTAACAGAGGCTGTTATCACAGTTCCTGCTTACTTCACAGATGCACAAAGACAGGCTACTAAGGACGCAGGTCAGATCGCAGGTCTGACAGTAAAGAGAATCATCAATGAGCCAACAGCCGCTGCACTTTCTTACGGTATCGATAAGGAAGAGGATCAGAAGGTCATGGTTTACGACCTTGGCGGCGGTACATTCGATGTATCTATCATCGAAATGGGCGACGGTGTTACAGAAGTTCTTGCTACAGCAGGTAACAACCACCTGGGCGGTGACGACTTCGACCAGAGAATTATCGACTGGATGATCGCAGAGTTCAAGAAGGCTGAGGGCGTTGACCTCTCAGGCGATAAAATGGCA
>OHKC01000212.1_pt1 | contig 19858 bp, 19 predicted proteins | sample 1568761 | NCBI WGS metagenome assembly OHKC01 (sample SAMEA3879514, study PRJEB24766) | human gut metagenome | biome: human-associated habitat; feature: feces | place: USA | collected 1985/1987 | reverse complement strand
TGTGACGCTCGATTCCGAGCTCTCCGCCATGGGTCGCGAGATCGACTGCGCCCTTCTGGTCGACGTGGCCCCCGAGGTCATTATCGATCGTCTGTCTTCGCGTCGCACCTGCCGCGCCTGCGGTTACACCGGCACCGCTGCGGATGCTACCTGCCCCAAGTGCAGTGGCGAGATGTATCAGCGCGATGACGACAAGCCCGAGACCATCAAGAACCGTCTCGACGTCTACGAGAAGTCCACGAGCCCGCTCGTCGACTACTATCGTGGCCAGGGTCTGCTCAAGTCGGTCAACGGTGACCAGGCTCGCGAGACCGTGTACGGGGATGTCAAAGAGGCTCTCGGTCTATGATCAAGATTAAGTCTGCAACGCAAATCGAGCAGATGAAGAAGGCAGGAGCGCTATCTAAGATGGCGCTCCGCCACGTTGGAGCCATGGTGCGTCCCGGCGTTTCGACTTTTGAGCTCGATCAGCTCGCGGAGCAGATTATCCGCATGCATGGCGGCACCCCGGCCTTTAAGGGCTACGGCGGGTTCCCGGGGACCATTTGCGCATCGATCAACGATGCCGTGGTCCACGGTATTCCCAACCCCGACATGATCCTGCGCGATGGCGATATCATCTCCATCGATACTGGAGCCGTTGTCGACGGTTGGGTCGGCGATAACGCTTGGACGTTTTTCGTCGGCACCCCCACGCCCGAAGCCAAGGCTTTGTGCGAGGTCACGCGCGATTGCCTTAAGGCTGCTATCGAGCAGGCTGTTCCCGGTAACCATATCGGGGACGTCGGTTATGCCGTTCAGTCCCTCGCCGAGTCTCACGGTTACGGCGTGCTTCGTGATTATGTGGGCCATGGCATTGGCCGCGTGATGCACGAGGACCCCAACGTTCCTAACTATGGAAAGAAGGGGAGGGGCGTTCGCCTCCAGGCCGGCATGGTCATTGCCATCGAGCCGATGGTTACGATGGGTTCCAACCATGTGAGCACGGGCTCCGACGGTTGGATTGTTACGACCAACGACCACCTGCCCGCCGCGCACTACGAGAACACCGTCGCCATCACCAATGACGGTCCGGTGATTCTCACCACAGATGCGCAAGGTGCTTGGTGCTCCCTCCAAGGCGGAGAAATGTAACATGTTCCACTTAGTTGTGGAGCCATTACGAAGTTATTACGATGCGTGCATACGTGTTGTAGAATACTCAATCGCTGTCGTTTTCTAGAGAAAGATGATTGCTTGTGAAGAAGGAAGACGCAATTGAGCTCGAGGGTACGGTAAAGGAACCGCTGCCCAACGCCATGTTTAAGGTTGAGCTCGAGAACGGTCATTCGGTTCTGTGCAACATTTCTGGCAAGATCCGAATGAATTACATCCGCATTCTCCCCGGTGACAGGGTTGTCGTGGAGCTTTCCCCGTACGACCTGACCCGCGGCCGCATCACCTATCGCTATAAATAGCGACACGCATACACGCTCTTTTCCGACTGCAGGCTTAGCTCAACCTACGGTCGGATTGTGTGTGAAGACCAGCCATAGTTTTAAACGCCTGCGGCTGGGCGAGTAGATAGTAGGGAAGTAGTTTGAGCGCTACCGAAAGGAAGAACGATGAAGGTACGTCCTTCGGTCAAGAAGATGTGCGATAAGTGCAAAATCATTAGGCGCCATGGCAAGGTCCTCGTCATTTGCGAGAACCCCCGTCATAAGCAGCGTCAGGGTTAAGAGAGGAGACTACGTTGGCCCGTATTAATGGTGTCGACCTCCCGCGTGAGAAGCGCGTTGAGATCGGTCTGACCTACATTTACGGCATCGGCCGCACCACTGCGACGAAGATTTGCGTCGAGTGCAACGTTAACGTGGATACGCGCGTTAAGGACCTCACCGAGGATGAGGTTAACGCCATCCGCGATTATATCGATAAGAACCAGATCATGGTTGAGGGCGACCTCCGCCGTGAGCGCAACCAGAACGTCAAGCGCCTTATGGACATCGGCTGCAACCGCGGCCTTCGTCACCGCAAGGGCCTCCCGGTCCGCGGCCAGCGCACCCACACTAACGCTCGTACCCGCAAGGGCCCGAAGCGTCAGATCGGTGCTAAGAAGAAGAAATAAGGAGCGCTAGATAGATGGCTACTGCTAAGAAGAACGTTCGCGCTGCCCGTCTGAAGCGCGCGGACCGTAAGAACATTTCCGTGGGCCAGGCTCACATTCGTTCTACGTTCAACAACACGATCGTTTCGATCACCGATCCCCAGGGCAACGTCATTTCCTGGAAGTCGGCTGGCCAGGTGGGCTTCAAGGGCTCCCGTAAGTCCACGCCGTACGCCGCTGGCATGGCCGCCGAATCCGCAGCCCGCAAGGCTATGGAGCACGGCCTCAAGAAGGTCGACGTGTTCGTGAAGGGCCCGGGTTCCGGTCGTGAAACCGCCATCCGTTCCCTGCAGTCCGCCGGACTCGAAGTCGGTTCCATCACCGACGTCACCCCGCAGGCACACAACGGCGTTCGTCCTCCGAAGCGCCGTCGCGTCTGAGCACTAGAAGAAATCATCAATCCAACGCCGCTTATGGCCGGTGAGTGCACCACCGGCCTGAAGCTGAAAGGATAACCACAGTGCTTATCGCACAGCGTCCGACACTTACCGAGGAATCTCTCAACCCTCAGCGTTCCCGCTTCACCATCGAGCCTCTTGAGCCTGGTTTCGGCTACACGCTTGGCAACTCGCTGCGCCGTACCCTCCTGAGCTCCATTCCGGGAGCGGCTGTGACTTCGGTGCGTATCTCCGGCGTCCCGCACGAGTTCACCACTCTGCCGGGTGTTGAAGAGGACGTTACCGAAATCCTGCTGAACATCAAGGGCATCGTGCTCACCAGCGAATACGATGAGCCGGTTGTCATGTATCTGCGCAAGAGCGGCAAGGGCGAGGCCACCGCGGGCGACATCACCCCGCCGGCCGGCGTCACCATCGCCAACCCGGACATGCATATCGCTACCCTCGCCGAGGATGGCGAACTCGAGATCGAGTTCACCGTCGAGCGTGGCCGCGGCTATGTGCCCGCCCAGATGAACAAGCAGGATAACGCCGAGATCGGCCGCATTCCGGTCGACTCGATCTACTCCCCGGTGCTCAAGGTGAGCTATCGTGTGGAAGCCACCCGCGTTGAACAGCGCACTGACTTCGACAAGCTCATCCTGGACGTGGAGACCAAGCCGGCTATCTCCCCACGCGATGCAGTCGCATCCGCAGGCTCCACCCTGGTGGAACTCTTCGGTCTGTGCCGTGAGCTCAACACCCAGGCTGAGGGCGTCGAGGTTGGCCCTGCTCCTGTGGCAGAGGAAACCAACCCGGAGATGAACATCCCGATCGAGGACCTGAACCTCACCCAGCGCAGCTACAACTGCCTGAAGCGCGAGGGCATCCACACGATCGGCGAGCTGGTCGCCCACACCGAGCAGGATCTGCTCGATATCCGCAATTTCGGTATGAAGTCCATCGATGAAGTCAAGGAGAAGCTCCAGTCTCTGGGACTCGCCCTCAAGGCTTCCCCGCTGGGTAACTTCGATACCAATAATCTCGAAGGTGGCACCTTCTTCTCGCCGGAAGACGAGTGATCCGCCACTTTTGACTTAACCGCTTCGTTGGATTCGGACGTTCGGGCAACTGCCCACCTGAATCCAACGGGGCTTTCAAGGAGAAACAATGCCTACACCAAAGAAGGGTCCGCGTCTGGCCTCCAGCCCGGCTCATGAGCGTCTTATGCTCGCGAACATGGCCACCAGCCTGTTCCAGAACGGCCGCATCACCACCACCCTGCCGAAGGCCAAGCGTCTTCGTCCGCTGGCCGAGCGTCTGATCACGCTCGCCAAGCGTGGTGATCTGCACAACCGTCGTCGCGTGATGCGCGTCATCCGCAACAAGTCCGTCGTGCACAAGCTGTTCACCGAGATCGCCGAGCAGATGGAGCAGCGCGAAGGCGGCTACACCCGCATCGTCAAGATCGCTCCGCGTCGCGGCGATGCCGCTCCGGCAGCCATCATCGAGCTCGTCACCGAGCCGGTGAGCCCGAAGCAGGCCGTGGTGAAGGAAGCCGAAGCCGCAACCAAGGTTGCCGCTGCCGAGGCTCCGGAAGCCGCCGCTGAAGAGGCTACCGCTGAGAACGCCGAGTGAATCGCTCTTAGCTGATTGAAGGCCGGGAATCGCAAGGTTCCCGGCCTTTGTCATATCTGCTGCCAAGACTGTCGTGCCACATGCCTCACTATGCCAGCCATTTGCTATGCTCGATGCCGTGAGACTACGCATCGATTTGGCATATGACGGTACCGGCTTCTACGGATGGGCGAAACAGCCCGAAATACGTACGGTACAGGGCGAAATCGAACGCGTGCTGCATACCATTCTTCGCGTACCGGAAGGAGACCCGACCGAACCGCTGCGCCTTACCGTGGCCGGACGAACCGACACCGGCGTGCACGCCTCGCATCAGGTATGCCATCTGGACGTCAACGAGGACGTGCTCAAACGCTGCGTCGGCCACATGGACGTGCCGCCCGTCATCGCGCTTACCCGCAGACTTCAGCGCATGCTGCCGGCCGATATCGCAATCCGCGGCATCGCACCCGCTCCGGACGGTTTCGACGCGCGTTTCTCCGCGTTGGAACGTACCTACGTGTACCGAATCGCCGATAGGTCAAGCGAGGTGGACCCTCGTACCAGAAACTTCGTATTGCATATCGACGATGAACTTGACCTCAAATCCATGAACGAAGCCGCTGCGATGACGATCGGCCTGCACGATTTCGGCTCGTTCGCCACCCCGAATCCGGGCGGCACCACCATACGCGAGGTGAAGACCGCGTATTGGCGTCGCGTACCGCAGCGGACGCTTATCGACGACGGCATGACGATGGGGGAGCGGTACCGTACGCCGACCGTGGAATCGGGCCTCGTCTGCTTCGTGATCGTCGCCGACGCGTTTGCACGCAATATGGTGCGCTCCCTCGTCAACGGCTGCGTGCAGGTCGGTATCGGCAAACGTTCCCTCGACTGGTTTGCAGGAAAAATGGCGGCTCCGCTGCGCGAAGGCTCCACAGGACCGATCGCGCCGCAAGGACTGACGCTGGAGCATATCGAATATCCGGCCGACGACCAGCTGGCGGTCCGCGCCGAAGCCATTCGCGCCAAGCGCACACTGTAGCTTTATTGCGATTGTCATAGCCATGTTACGGGCGATTGTCATGTCCATTGCCGAGACATTGTCGTAACAGACCGTTTCGTTTTCCGGAAACGCTGGTTCGTTAGGTTTTTCTTCCATCAAGGCACGATGCCTCAGATTGGCATGCGTTCGCATGGGGTGGAAGGGAGCGTGGAACGATGATTGAATCCGCCGCACGAAGGTTGGCTTCGGAACTGGTCGATCGTCGGGAGTCGATCAACCGGGAGCTGAGCCGTAATGGCGTACGGTTCGGCATCTACAAGAACGGCGAGTACCATGACCGGCTGTTTCCGTACGATCCGATTCCGCGCATCATCGAATCGGACGAATTCGACAGAATGGAAGCCGGACTGAAACAGCGCGTCAACGCGTTGAACGCCTACCTGCGCGACATCTACTCCGACAAGCAGGCCATCAAGGACGGCATCGTGCCGGAAGAATACGTGTACACGTCCGCGGGATACTTTCCGCAAGTCAACGGCGTGACACCTCCGGGCGGCGTGTTCGCGCACGTCGCCGGCGAGGACCTGGTGCAGGGGCAGGACGGGCAATGGTGGGTGCTGGAAGACAATCTGCGCATTCCATCCGGTGCCAGCTATCCGCTGTTCGCCCGCGATATCGAACGCAGAATCACGCCCAGCCTGTTCCGCAACGTACGTGTGCGCGACAATCGCGATTATCCACGACTGCTGCGCCAATCCATGGATTTCGTCTCCACCGACGGCATAGCAGTGGTGCTCACCCCCGGCAGGTACAATTCCGCGTTCTTCGAACATGCATACCTGGCCGAGAAAACCGGCGCGGCGCTCGCGTTCCCCCGAAGACCTCGAAGTCGTGGACAACAAAGTGTACTTCCTCGACTATGCCGGCAGGAAACACCGCGTCGGCGTGGTCTACCGCCGTCTGTCCGACGAATATCTCGACCCGTTCGCGTTCAACCCGGATTCCGTGATCGGCGTGCCGGGAATCCTGTCCGCCTACAGGTCGGGCAATGTGGCGATCGTCAACGCTCCGGGCAACGGCGCGGCCGACGACAAGGCCATCTACTATTTCGTGCCGAACATGATCCGCTATTATCTCGGCGAAGAGCCGATTCTGCACAATGCGCCGACCTACATGCCGATGTTCGACAAGGACCGCAAGGAGGTACTCGACCGGCTCGGCGAACTGGTCATCAAGGATGTGGCGGAAGCGGGCGGCTACGGCGTCGTGTTCGGCTCATCGCTCGACCGGTCGCAACGAGAGGAACTGGCCGAACGCATCAAGGCCGAACCGCGCCGGTTCATCGCGCAGGAGGTCATCCAATTCAAGGACATCGACGTGGTGGACCCCGAAACCGGACAGATGAGCCCACGTAAATGCGACCTGCGCGCCTTCGTGGTGACCGGCAAGAACACGCACGTATGGTATTCGGGACTGACACGCTACTCGTCCATACCGGGCCAGATGATCGTCAACTCATCACAGGGCGGCGGTTTCAAGGACACCTGGGTACTGGCCAAAGAGACCGGCGTGGAGCATGATTACGCACCCGGCTCGGAGGTCGTGCGCGTGCTGGAGCAGTCCCGCAAGCACTCGCTGGCACTCGTCACCGCGTCGAAGGCCGACAACCTGTTCTGGCTCGGCCGCTACACGGAACGCGTATTCACCACGCTGAGCCAATTCTTCCCCTTCTACGACCGTGTGATGGACACGGATGTGGACGCGTTCCGACCGTTCGCCCGCGCGCTCGACCTGCCGGAGGATTTCGAGGATTTCGACGCGTTCATCCACAGCTTCCTGTACGACGAGAAGAATCCGGATTCCGTACGCAGCGCCATCGTCTACGCGTTCAACAACGCGGTGATTCTGCGCCCCGAACTTGGTTCTCGCTCGTTGCAGCAGGTGGAGTTGGCCATGAGCTCCATAGTGGAGGCATCCGAATACGGCGGCATGGACGCGGACATCTTCAAACACCGCGACATCGCGGACAACATGCTCGCCTTCTGGGGAGGTGTGGAGAATTCCCCCGTCGAACCGACTCTGAAATCGTTCATTTTCGTGGGCAAATATCTGGAACGTCTGGATCTGTACACACGATTCGGATATTCCGTGGAAGAGCTCAAGGCGCCGCTCGCCAAACTGGGCAGCTACATCCTGCCGTTGAACGGTCTGCCGGTACCGCAATGCTTCGCCGAAGGATTGCGCTGGCTGGTCGGCCAGCTGCCGCAGCGGGGATATGCGGAGCTTGCGGAAAAACTGGGGATGCTGCTGAAAGATTTCGATGGGCGCATCTCCACGAAGGATCTGAAGGATCTGGGCATGCTCAACACGATGGACATGGACGCCGCGCGACTGTGAAGAATACGTGCCACAGCCATCGCACGGTGCGTGTATAACGGCTAGAACAAGGCCCACGGCGTGGAAAACGCCGAAGGAACGACAATAATCGCTGAGGAGACGATGTGAAGAAACTGGTGTTTGACTATGAGATGAAGCTCTCATTCAGCTCGCCCGTGACCGACCATCGCTTCCAACTGCGCTGCATTCCAGCCACCGGCCCACGCCAGCAGGTGATCGACGTGGCAGTCAAAATCGAACCGGATGTGGAACTCGAAACCACCATCGATTCCTTCGATTCCGTGGTGATGACCGGATTCATTCCCGAACCGCACACCATGTTCAACTACTCGGTGACCGGCATCGCCTTCGTGGACAACGCGCATATCAAATCCGAAATCTATAAGCCGCTGTACCGCTTCAATTCGGCGTTGACAGTGCCGGGGCCGGCCATCGAAGCGTTGATCGGCATCTGCCGTGAACGCATCGCGTCCCTGCCTGCCGACTGCACGCCGATCGACCAAGCCCGTGAGGTGATGGACGAGGTGTTCAAAACGTTCGTCTACACGCCGGCCTCCACCACCATCCGCACCACCGCCGAGGAAGCGTTCGCTCAACGCAAGGGCGTATGCCAGGATTACGCGCACGTCATGCTGTCCGTGTGCCGGCACGTCGGACTCACTGCCCGATACATCGCGGGATTGCTCGGCGGCGAGGGCGCCACGCACGCATGGGTCGAAATCTACCATGATGGACGTTGGGTCGGTTTGGACCCCACACACAACCGTATGGTCGACGACAACTACATCACCATCGCCCATGGCCGCGATTACCGCGACTGCATGCTCGACATCGGCATCTTCTCCGGCTGCGACGTCAAGCAGGACCAGTGGGTCAACGCTTCCGTGCACGAGCAGGGATACTGATTCCCCGACGTTTTCTCGATGCCGGATTCCGTATTTCGGCAGATGCAAAGCAGATAAACAAAAAAGGCCGAAACGCCATTGTTTCAACCTTCATTGCATGCGGATAAGGCGAGATTCGAACTCGCGGAGGGGTTCGCCCTCACACGCTTTCGAGGCGTGCTCCTTAGACCGCTCGGACACTTATCCATTCGTCACCTGAAAACAAGCAACTTGATAATTGTGCCACAGTGGTGGCGATTGTCAAATCGGACTGGCTGCAACGGTGTGATTTCCGGCGTGTCTTGCTTTGCGCCCGACTGTGCGTCCTTAGGCGAACAGCGCTTCGTCGAAGGAAGGATAGCCCCAATCAAGCGCCAATTCGACACGGTCCGCAATCAGACCGGCAAGCACGCCCAGGGATTGCGCTCGCGAATCCGTCGACTGTTTTGCATTGGTGACGCGTGACTGGGAATGATCGTTCGCGGCATTGGAGCTTCCGGCGATTGCCGTTATCTCGCTTCGCGCGCAGTTCATTTCGATGGTGGCGTCGGTCGGTGCCGTAAGGCCGGTGGCGGAATCGAGCATCGTGTCGGGGTGGGCGAGCAAGGCGGTGGCCTCGTACGTTTTCCTACGATCGTCAATGGTGCCCGAGAAGGATGCGAACCGTTGCGATGTGGTCTTATGACGATCGCTGATATCCAGCGTCGCATGGCCGCTGTTGCGGGCCGCCAGCACTTCCATGGCGAATCCGGCACGGTCTTCGGCCTGCGCGGCGGTGGCAAGGGACTTGGAATCGACGTCAAGCGATTCGACATCGTCAAAACGCGACAGCGTGATCGGCGCGATGGCCACCGACAGTTGATCGCCCAGTGCGCGAGCCATATGACGTGCCTGCGCGCTGCGCAACGTGCCTTCGGCAAAACGCGCCGGACATTGCGCCGCGGTGTTCGTCCATGCGGAGACCGCCTGCTGCGCCGAGAAATAGCGGCGGATGATGTGCTGATGCTGGTCGTGTGCGATCTTGTTATCGGCGGTGGCATCGAAATAGGCCTTCTCGCACGGGCTTTGCCGTTGTTCGGCTTCAGCCCTGCCTGCGATCCTGGGCATGGAGCATGCCGTCAGCGCCGGCATGAGGATAGCGGTGCAAAGCAATGCGCAGACGCGTTTCGCGATAAAAGAAACCGAGCGGAAAGAAGGGGTACGTGTCTGCATGAATCATTAGACTAATATCTGACTGTGACCATTGGGCCATGCGCTCGGAATAACTTCATATAGGAGGTCTTGGAAATATGGAACTGGACCTGGCAGGAATGCACCAGCTCGCCGCTGGGCAGGGAATTGATCCCGAGACGCTGGATGCCGCACTCTCGGAAGCATTGCGACTGGCATATCTGAAAACCCCTCACGCTGCGAAGCACGCTCGCGTCGAGCTTGATCCGCGTGCGGGAAGCTTCACCGTATGGGCCCAGGACGAGATTCCTGGCGAGCCGACTGAAGACGATCCCCATCCCGCGCCGACTCTGGGCGAGGAATACGACGACACTCCGCACGATTTCGGCCGACTGGCCGCTGCGACCGCTCGTCAGGTGATCAGCCAGCTGTTCCGCAAGGCCGAGGATGACAAGGTGTTCGGCGCGTTCTCCGGTCAGAAGGGCAAGCTCATCACCGGCATCGTGCAGCAGGACGTCAAGGACACATCCAACGTGCACGTGGCCGTCGGCGACGTCGAAGCCCTGCTGCCGCGCCGCGAGCAGGTGCCCGGCGAACGCTACCGTCACGGCGAACGTATCCGCGTGTACGTGGTGAACGTGGCCCGTGGTCTGAAGGGCCCGGAAATCGTGGTGTCCCGTTCCCATCCGGAGCTGGTCCGCCGCCTGTTCGAACGTGAGGTTCCGGAACTGGTTTCGGGAGCCGTGTCGATTATGGCCATCGCCCGCGAGGCGGGCGCCCGCACCAAGATCGCCGTCCGTGCCAACACCGAAGGCGTCAACCCGAAGGGCGCGCTGATCGGCCCCGGCGGAGCCCGAGTGCGCGCCGTCATGGAGAACCTCGGTCCTGAGAAAATCGATATCGTCGACTGGTCCGCGGATCCGGCGAAATTCGTCGCCGCGGCGCTGTCTCCGGCCGTCGCCACCGGTGTGCAGGTGATCAGCGAGAAGAACAAGACGGCCATCGCCTTCATCCACGATGACCAGCTGTCCCTGGCCATCGGCAAGGAAGGCCAGAACGCACGTCTTGCGGCCAAGCTGACCGGCTGGAAGATCGGCATCGAATCCGCTGAGGCGCATGCCAAGAAGATGGCCGAATCGGCGGACCATTCCGATGGGGAAACCGAGGAATAAACAACACTTCCGGTAGACAACAAGCCCGTGGACGTACAATCCACGGGCTTGAGTATGCTGGACTCGACAATCCAAAGCGTGACGGCCATGCCGTCATGCCCAGGGAAAAGACGAGGTATCACGAACATGGTTGCACGATGAGAAGGAACAAGCTCGCCGTGAATCAGTAGCGGTCGCGCCCGTATGCGCGCGGCCCAAGATAGGAGAATTGAGTGCCGAAAGCACGCGTATATGAACTTGCCAAGGAACTTGGCGTTGACAGCAAAACCGTTTTAAGCAAGCTTGAGGCGATGGGCGAATTCGTGAAGTCCGCATCGTCTACCGTTGAACCTCCCGTTGCACGCAAGCTGAGGAACGCATTCGCGTCCAGCGGACAGGGCAACGCATCTGATTCCAAGAAGCCGGGCCATACGGCCAAGAAGCCTGTCGAACCGGCATCTCATTCCATGCCAAAGCCGGCCGCTCCGTCAGCACCGAAGCCGGCTGCCCCCGCAGCGCCGAAGCCGCATCATGCCGCTTCCAAGTCCGATGCCCCGAAGCCGGGCCATCGCGCGCCGCGTCCAGGCGAATCCCGCCAGCATGGCAATCGTCCTAACGGCAACGCCCCGCGTCCGCAGGGTGGAGACCGCCGCCAGTCCGGTCGCCCGACGGCCGTTCCGGGAGCTCACCCCCAGCATGGCAACGCTCCGCAGGGCGGCAACAACGCCAATGGCGCGAAGCCGCACACCCCGGGACCGCGCCCGGGCAACAATCCGTTCAGCCGCAAGCAGGGCATGCACACCCCGACTCCGGGTGATATTCCGCGTCCGCATCCGATGAACCGTCCGAGCGTCAACAATGGCGAAGGACGTCGTGGTGGCCGTCCGGGTCAGGGCGGTGGCCAGCGTGGCGGCTTCCGTGGTCGTCCGGGTCAGGGCGGCGCGAAGCCAGGCCAGTGGGGCCAGCATCGTCCGGGTCAGGGCGGTGGCCAGCGTCCCGCCGGCGGCGGCAATCGTTTCGGTGGCAATGGCGGCGGTTTCCAGGGCGGCAACAGCGCTCCGAGCAATGGTCCGGCACGTGGTGGCCGCGGCCGCGGCGGCGCTGCAGGCGCGTTCGGACGTCAGGGAGGCAAGTCCTCGAAGGCGCGTAAGAACCGTCTGGCGAAGCGTCAGGAATTCCAGGAGATGAAGGCTCCGGTCATCGGCGGCGTGCGCATTCCGACCGGCAACGGACAGGAAGTCCGTCTGCGTCAGGGTGCGTCCCTCGCCGATCTGGCCGAGAAGATCAACGTCAATCCGGCGGCGCTGGTCACCGTGCTGTTCCACCTTGGTGAAATGGCCACGGCCACCCAGTCCCTGGATGAGGCCACGTTCCAGATCCTCGGCGAGGAAATCGGCTGGAACATCAAGATCGTGTCCGCCGAAGAGGAAGACAAGGAGCTGCTGCAGCAGTTCGACATCAACCTGGACGAAGAGGAACTGCAGGAGGACGAGGATCTGAAGCCGCGTCCGCCGGTCGTCACCGTCATGGGCCATGTCGACCACGGTAAGACCCGACTGCTCGACACCATCCGCCGCACCAACGTCATCGAAGGCGAAGCCGGCGGCATCACCCAGCGCATCGGCGCATACCAGGTGACCGTCAACCTTGAGGGCGAGCCGCGCAAGATCACGTTCCTTGATACCCCAGGCCACGAAGCCTTCACCGCAATGCGTGCCCGTGGCGCCGAACTCACCGATATCGCGATCCTCGTGGTCGCCGCCGACGACGGCGTCATGCCGCAGACCGTGGAAGCCATCAACCACGCCCAGGCCGCGCATGTGCCGATCGTGGTGGCCGTCAACAAGATCGATAAGCCGGGCGCCAACCCGGACAAGGTCCGCGGCCAGCTTACCGAATACGGTCTGGTTCCGGAAGAATACGGCGGCAACACCATGTTCGTCGACATCTCCGCGAAGCAGGGCACCAACGTCGACAAGCTGCTCGAAGCGGTGCTGCTCACCGCCGACGCCGAGCTCGACCTGCGCGCCAACCCGGATATGGACGCCCGTGGCGCCACCGTCGAAGCCCGACTTGACAAGGGCCGTGGCGCCGTGGCTACCGTGCTGGTGCAGTCCGGTACCCTCCACATCGGCGATGCCATCGTTGCCGGCACCTCCTACGGTCGTGTCCGCGCCATGCTCGACGAAAACGGCAACCACATGCAGGAAGCCGGTCCGTCCACCCCGGTGCAGGTGCTGGGTCTGACCTCCGTGCCGACCGCAGGCGACCTGTTCCTGGTGGCCTCCGACGACCGTACCGCACGTCAGATCGCCGAGAAGCGTCAGGCCACCGAGCGTGCGGCCCAGCTGGCCAAGCGCCGCAAGGTCGTTTCCCTCGAAAGCCTCAAGGAGCAGTTCGCCAAGTCCGAGGTGGATATGCTCAACATCGTCATCAAGGGCGATTCCTCCGGTTCCGTCGAGGCTCTGGAAGATTCCTTGATGAAGATCGAGGTGTCCGACGAGGTCGGCATCCAGGTGATCCACCGCGGCGTCGGCGCCATCACCCAGAACGACGTCAACCTGGCCACCGTCGACAAGGCCGTCATCATCGGCTTCAACGTCCGTCCGAACCGCCAGGTGGCGGATCTGGCCGAACGCGAAGGTGTGGAGATCAAGTACTACTCGATCATCTACAAGGCCATCGAGGACATCGAAGCATCCCTCAAGGGCATGCTCAAGCCGGAATACGAAGAGGTCGTCACCTCCCACTCCGAGATCCGCGAGATCTTCCGCTCCTCCAAGTTCGGCAACATCGCCGGCGTCATGGTTCAGGACGGCGAAGTCAAGCGTGGTACGAAGTGCCGTATCCTGCGCAACGGCATCGCCACCGTCAACGACCTCGAGATCTCCTCGCTGCGTCGTTTCAAGGACGACGTCAACTCCGTCAAGGAAGGCTACGAGGCTGGCATCAACCTCGGTACCTTCAACGACATCGAGATCGGCGATATCATCGAGACCTTCGAAATGCAGGAAATCGAGCGTAAGTAGCCGAGTGCTTCGAGCTTCGCATCGATAACCAGTTAAGGAACGCCCACAGCCGGTTCACGACTGCGGGCGTTCCGTGATACAACAAGAACTTTTCATCAAAAGGACAGCAATGGCAGGAACCAATCCCCGCGCCGCGCGCATCGCGGCGTTGATTCAGCGTGTGATCGCATCGTCCATGGAGGCGCAGCTGCACGACAAGCGACTGGCCAACGTGACCATCACCGAAGTGCGCGTCACCAACGATCTGCAGATCGCGAAAGTCTACTGGACCCAGCTCGGCCATGAAGGACACGAGCAGGGCGAACGCCGCCGCGCGCAGCAGGCCCTGAACCAGGCCAAAGGACGCCTGCGTTCCCTGGTAGGCACCAAGGCCGGACTGCGACTCACCCCGCAACTGGAATTCATCTTCGACGAAGTGCCGGGCGAGGCCCATGAGATCGAGGACATCCTCGCGCTCGCACACAAGCGCGACGAAGAACTCGCCAAGTCCCGCGCCAACGCGCAATACGCCGGCGACGCCGATCCGTACAAGCACGACGAGCCCGATGATGACGACTTCGACGATGATGACGATGTCGAGGTCGAGGATTGGGACGATGACGACGAAGCCTGACAACTCCGGTCTGCTGGTCATCGACAAGCCGCAGGGCGTCACCAGCCACGATGTGGTCGCGGCGGTGCGTGGCGCCCTGCACATGAAACGCGTCGGCCATGCCGGTACGCTCGACCCGATGGCCACCGGCGTGCTGGTGGTCGGCTTCGGCAACGCCACACGTCTGCTCAACTACATCGTCGACCACGACAAAACCTACCTGGCCACCATCAGACTCGGCCAGCGCACCACCACGGACGACGCCGACGGCGAACTGCTGCCGGAGGATGGAACTATCGCCGAATTCCCTTCACGACAGACCGTTGAAGACGTCATCGCCCATCATTTCACCGGGCGCATCGAGCAGGTGCCGAACTCCTATTCAGCCATCAAAATCAACGGCCAGCGCGCCTATGATCTGGCCCGAGAAGGCAAGGATGTGGACCTCAAGGCCCGTCCGGTGACCATCTCGGAATTCAGTGTTTCGGCAGTGCGATACGGCTATGCTTCGACCACATGCGCGGGATCACCTCTTGCCGATGCCGTCGAAATCGCCCCGGAGGAATCCTGGCATGCCGAAACCGACGGGCAAAACGAACCGAACATGCAGCCAGTCATGGAACTCGACGTGGCCGTGACCTGCTCGGCCGGCACCTACATCCGCGCACTCGGCCGCGATCTGGGCTCCGAACTCGGCCTCGGCGGCCATCTGACCATGCTGCGCCGCATCCGCGTCGGGCGTTTCTCGGTGGACATGCCGAACGTCATGACCGCCCATACGGAAGCTAAGACCTTCACCAACCGCGAAGGCATCGAAGTGACACGCAACCGTGCGGTGCTTGACGATGCCGAGCATGCCGTTGACCACGCACTCGACCTGGTCGCCAGCGCGGCCGCTTCCATGGACATGCTTCCCGTCACCGAACAGGAGGCGACGGACCTGCGGTTCGGCCGTAGAATCGCCCACGACATCCATACGACCATGGCCGCGTACGTTCCCGAAACCAACGATCTGGTGGCGATCGTGGAACGCGCCAAACGTGGCGAGACCAAGCCGGTCGCGGTCTTCAACTGAAACAATCAAGACCGGCCGGCACGCAATACGAACACGACAAACACACGGACAATACGCAAAGAAGGACACATGAAGACGATCACGCTTACCCCCGATGCCAGCGGCATGGTGGATTGGCCGACCCTGAGCAACGACAAGAAGTCCGTGGTGACCATCGGCTCATTCGACGGCATGCATCAGGGACATCAGGCGGTCATCCGCCGTGTGGCCGAACTCGCCGAACAGGAGCAGGCGTTCTCCGTGGTGGTGCTGTTCGACCCGCGTCCCGCGCTGGTGCACGCTTACGCCGCCAAACATGACGGTCAGGAACCGCCCGCAGGCACGCCTGACACGCAGGCGCTGACCAGTGTGGACGAACGGCTGCGCGCCATCGACGCCATCGGCGTGGACTACACGCTCATCGTGCGCTACACCATGGCATTCGCCGCGAAATCATACCGCTTCTTCCTTGGTCAGATGGTCGGCAAACTCGGCATGCGCACGCTGGTGCTCGGCTCCGACGCCGCCATGGGCGCGAACCGCGCCGGAAACGTGAAGGCCATTGAGAATCTGGCGCTCGCCACCGGCGTGTTCCAGCTGGAGGTCGTGGACGATTTCGGTCCGGGGCTGACCCGAGTGCCGGTCAATGCGAAGCCGGTGATGCCGTCCGAACCCGGCGAGCCTTCCGACCCTCTGGAGGGGGCTTCCAAGGCCGAACGACGCGCATGGAGCAAGAAGCATCAGGCCAAGGAGGTGCGCACGTGGAGCTCCACCAATGTGCGTTATCTGCTGAGCCAAGGCCGTATCAAGGACGCCGACGCGATACTCGGCCACGCGCATGCCGTGGAAGGCACCGTGGTGCATGGCGAGGAACGCGGCCGCACCATCGGATTCCCGACCGCCAATCTGAGCGAGAACGTCGCCGGATACCTGCCGGTGGACGGCGTGTACGCCGGCTGGCTGGTCGATTTGGGGGAGAAGTCCGCCGACGGTGGCGAAGAAGCCGGGGAGAAACCGGCCGACGGCGTATCGCAGCAGTATGACGCTTCGTCCGTCAACGCGCGCGTGGCCATGCAGTCGCCACACCGCTGGCCGGCGGCCATCTCCATCGGCACCAAGCCGACGTTCAACGAGGACGGTGACGCCGAACGCGTGGTGGAAGCCTACGCCATCACCGATGACTGGTTGGACCTGTACGGCCATCAGGCGCGCGTGGAATTCGCTGGATTCCTGCGCCCGCAGATCAAATTCGATTCGGCCGACGATCTAGTGGTCGAGCTGAAACGCAACGTCGAGGAGACGAAGCGCCTCACCGCTTGAGACGGATCGGTTCGATTGATTTGATTGGTTCGATTGACGCGAATCATTGACGCCATCTGTGTTTTGTTACCCAAACGGGCTTTCCCGGGTTGCAAAATGCGGATGGCGATGCCGTTTGGGCATCGGCGACCTATCGCAGGATCGCGGCCAACGCGTCCTGCAACGTATCCGCCTGCACCACGCCCATTCCCGGCACGGCGACGTTCTTGCGCAGCGTCGGCACAACGGCGGTGGTGAAACCAAGACGCGCCGCCTCACGAAGCCGATATTCCAGTCTCGGCACCGGACGCACCTGTCCGGTCAACGAAATCTCGCCGATCGCGCACGTCGTGCGGGGAATCGGTTTCGATTTCGCAGCGCTCGCCAACGCGGCCACAATCGCCAGATCGCAACCCGGCTCACGCGCCTGACCGCCGGCGATTGTGGAAATGTACAGGTCGTTGGCCAGCAGATTGATGCCACCGTGACGATATAACACCGCCACCAGCATGGCGATACGGTTGGAGTCCACACCGTTCGCCGCACGACGTGGCGTTGGCAGCACCGACTTGGTGACCAGCGCCTGCACTTCAATCGGCAGACTGCGATGCCCATCCAACGTGAACGTCACGCACGTGCCATCCACCTGCGTCGCCGCAGAACCATTGCCGGTTGATAGGAACAGGCCGGACGGATCGGTCACCTCCTCAATGCCCTCGCCGCTCATATCGAAACAGCCGACCTCATCGGTCGGTCCGAAACGGTTCTTCACTGCACGCAGCATACGCAACGCGGTTTCGGCATCGCCTTCGAACTGACAGACCACATCCACCAGATGCTCCAACGTACGCGGACCTGCGATCGAACCATCCTTGGTGACATGACCCACCAAAAGCACTGGAATATCAAGGGTTTTGGCGGTGTCAATCAGCGCGCTCGCCACTTCGCGCACCTGCGTGGATCCGCCGGAGATGCCATCGACGTCCTGCGAGACGATGGTCTGCGCCGAATCGACGATGGCCAACGCCGGCTTGAACTGTTCGATAAGCCCCAACACCGTGGACAGATCCGTGGTGGAGGCGAGCAGTAGATTCGGCTCCATGGCGCCGATGCGCGACGCGCGCATGCGGACCTGCGCCTGCGATTCCTCGCCGGAAATATACAGTACGGTATTGCGCTCGGTGGCGAACGCCGTCAGCCTCGCCACATTGCCGGCGGTTTCCAGCAGCAATGTCGATTTGCCGATGCCCGGCTCTCCTGCGATCAGCGTGACCGATCCCGGCACGATGCCACCGCCGAGCACGCGGTCGAATTCCGAAAATCCTGTGGCGATTCTGGAGATGTTCTCCGTGCCTATGTCGGTGATCGGCCTCGCCGCGGACGATGCGACCGGATGCGATTGCGTGCGCGATGTCCGTCCCGGAGCCGCGGTACGCGAGCCTGCCGCGGGACGGGCTTCATGGAATTCCTCAATGGTACCCCATTGACCGCATTCGGGGCAGCGGCCGAGCCACTTCGGGCCGCTCCAGCCGCATTCGGAACAGAGGAATTGCGAGGACGTCTTTGCCATATCGCCGACAATACGGAGGTTTTGGGACAAGACGTTCGCGGGTGGCGTACTCGTTGCACAGACATTGCGCTGAAAACCGTTTCGGGAACTGGATTCCATGACTTTGAGGGGATGGTTGCGCGTCTTATGGCTGTGAAAGAATGACAAGCATGTCTGATACGCAGAATTCCTCTTCGCATGGCAAATTGATTGCCGCCGTCGTAGCAGCCGCGCTTGTGGTTGTGCTTGCTCTGATTTCCGCATTTGTGTGGCCTGGTTGGGCCTTGAACAAGAACGGACAGGCCGGACAGGCCGGTCAGACGAGCCAACAGGCTTCCACTTCGAACGGTACGGACGGCGACAAGACGGAGCCCACCAAACCGTCGATCGATGCCGTGGCATTGCCCGACGGGGCCAGCGAGCTGCTCAAGGCCATGCCGGATTCCGTATTGAATTACGCGCGTACCAAGGCTGACGCCAGCACGACGTGGTCCAGCACCTCTCCCGTCGAGGAATACGCGTTGACGTATTCCACCGGCAAGAAAGGACAGGACGTCACGCTGGAAGTGGGCCAGTGGAACGACGGCGACAAGGCGAAATCCCAGTACGACATGCTGGCTGAAGCCATGACCGGCAAGGAGCTGGGAAGCGGCAACGTGAAGGTTTCCGGCAAGACGACCGGCGCCTACAGCGCCAAAGCCGATCCGGACGACGATACCAAGGCCGTTGCCGTGTGGCGCAACGATACGGTGGTTTTCTATGCCACCGGCGCGAAGAACGACATCCAGCGTTTCTACCAGCAGTTCCCCCTGTAACGTCGACGGAATCGTCTCGATGGCGAATCGCGGCCGGCTGATGGAATATCACGCGGAAAACGAAACGTGATTTTCCACCATATGAATGCCTGCGCGCGTATTCGTCCCCGAAGCAGTGTAGTATTGGGCAAGTTGCAAACTTTTACCCTTTGAGTTTAAGGAACGGAGGCTGAGATGGGCTCGGTCATCAAGAAGCGCCGCAAGCGCATGAGCAAGAAGAAGCATCGTAAACTGCTTCGTAAGACTCGCCACCAGCGCAAGTAGTCTTCAGGCGCGTGTGAAGCGTCCGCTCAAACAAAATCCCGCGATTCCTTTCGGAGTCGCGGGATTTTTGCTATCTGCGCGGCGGTGTCGGCCGGTATATTCCACACCAGCCGACACGCCTGCCTGTCAAGATCTCACTTGTTGGGGTTGTCCATCACGCGCGGGCCGTTCGGATCGCCGACGATGACCTGGTCCACCATGTTCAGGAACAGGCCGTGCTCGACCACGCCGACCGTGGTGATGAGGTCCTGCGCGAGTTCCTGCGGGTGGTCGATGCGCTCGAGGTGCAGATCCACCACATAGTTGTTCTCATCGGTGCGCACCGGCTCGCCGTTCGCGTCGAGACGCAGCACCGGCTTGTAGCCCTTGGCCTCAAACTTCTTGACGACCTGGCCTGCGCCGAACGGAATCACCTCGACCGGCAGCGGGAACTTGCCGATGGTGTCCACGACCTTGGACTCGTCCACGATCCACACGATCTTGTTGGAGTTGGTGGCCACGATCT
>OHKC01000182.1_pt1 | contig 21829 bp, 16 predicted proteins | sample 1568761 | NCBI WGS metagenome assembly OHKC01 (sample SAMEA3879514, study PRJEB24766) | human gut metagenome | biome: human-associated habitat; feature: feces | place: USA | collected 1985/1987 | reverse complement strand
TGCTGAATGATAAGGGAAATCATGAAGAAGGTGTTGGGGTTTTCCTCCGGCATGATGATAAAGATGGCAGACTTCTCGCGGCAGAACTTCTCGGCGTCGATCTCCGTATCGAAGCATAGAAGCTGTTCCAGCTCAGAGCCCAGAAAGGAGTTCAGTCGGGACAGTGCTGTTGATATGACGGACGCCATGTTCTGCTCGGCCGTATTCAAGGCTGCTCTGGCAAACCACTTGGCCTTGTGATCATTGGGGAGCATCTCCATGAGCTGCTGGAACTGATTCTTGCCTTTCTTTCCCGATGGAGCCAGCAGTTCCTGGATAATCTTGAACACGGATACGATGTACCGTTCCTCCGGCTTGCAGAACTCTGCAACCAGCAGGATCGTTGCGGTCAGTAGTCCTTCGGCTGCGTCGTAGAAGTAGGCGTTCTGACCGAAGCTCGCCGCATCCATACCGGAGAGGATGATAGTTTTGGAGATGATCTTCACACACTCCTCAGCCTTCGCTTTGTAGACGAGGGTATCGGGATTCGCTTGGTACAGATCCATATACTTATTAACCAAGTGCAGAAGGTTGTTGCCGTTTGATCGGGTTGGATTACGAAGATCAATCACAGAAACATTGTAGCCGTAGCCCTTTGCGATGTTGCCGTAGTTGCGCATGACGTCGCCTTTGGTATCTGTGGACAGGAAACTCATCCCACTGGCGCAGGCGTACTCGATACAGGAATAAAGCCAAAAGGCGGTTTTGCCGACGCCGGCCGCACCGATCATAAGCACGTGGACGTCGCCGGTGTCTACCATTGCAGTGGTATTACCTGCGCATCCGACAACGATGCCTTGCGGAAGCGGTTTTCCATCCTCGCCGGTAGGCGTCTTTCCGCTCTTTGCCTGGTCGCGCCACTTCTTTGGCGTAAAGGAAATCAAAGCCGCCGTCATGGACACGCTCAAGGGGCAGATTGCCTATAACAACGACGGAATGCGGGCGTCCTATCGCGCCTCCAATCATTCCTTCAATCTGCTGGCGCGGAACGGTGTCAGGATCGAGGGCAACACGGTCACGCAGAACGGTGAGCCGCTGTTCAAAATCCATCGCCGTCATGCGGCGCGGAAAACACAGGGCTGTTACCGTGAGCTGATGCCGACGCTGGAATATGTCAAGCAGGAGCAGAAGCAGGAAAAACCCTCTATCCGCGATCAGCTCAGGACTGCCACAAAACAGCAGCCGGAGAAGAAGTCTCCGGTCAAATCCAAAACGCACGACATGGAGTTGTGAGAAAGGAGACGCATGAAGAAATACACAGATGTTGACATCGTTGCGGAGCTGCAGAAGCTCGTGGACAGTCATGTAGACAGCTACAAGGAAGACTTCGACATCGACAAGCGCATCATCCGCCGCGCCGCCGAAAGCCAGAATCCCGAAGACAAGACGCTGATGTGGTTCTGCCGTCCGCATGGAACGCACTGCCTCAATGAAAATCAGGTCTTTATTCAGGGAACGCGAGATCACAACACCTTCCGCTTTTACGCGGAACAGACCTACGACGAGTGCGTTGCCCGCGTCATTGTCCCGAAAGCAGTCAGGCGCGGCAAGGTCTTCGGAGATGTCTTTGAGATCAACTACCGGGAACAGGCGGCAAATGTGGCGCAGAACGCGGTTGCGCCAGGTCATGACCGGTTGACCTTCGCAGACGGCTATGTGCTGGACGCACCCTTCCGCGGCAGCTTCGATGCAGCAATGGCTCTGGTCGGTGAGCATGGCGGCGTCAAAATCCACCAGACGCTCCCAAAGGATGCGGAGGCTCTGGCGGAAGTGCTGTCCAAGCAGAAAACCCGCCGTGACAGACTGCCGGATGCAGGAAGGACAGAGACGCTTTCGTCTCTGCCCGTTGCAGAACTTCGGAAGTACGAGGCGGTCAAAAAGGCTCACCCTGACGCGCTGGTCTGCTTTGCCCAGAATGGCTATTTTGAGCTGTACGGCAAGGACGCGGAAAAAGCCGCGCCCCTGCTCGGCACAAAGCTCCTTGAGAAGAAGGTGCGCGGCAAGCCCTCCATGCCGGTGACCGGCTTCCGTGAAAGCGCATGGGTAGCCGGTTCTCACAAGCTCTGGAAGTCCGGCGTGGATGTCTTTCTCAGCAAGGACGGCGAGACCTTCAAGGAACTCAAAGCCGCAGATTACATTCCTGTCGGTGCGACGCTGAATGTGGATGGGATCAAGTGCAGAATCGACGCGGTTGATTTTGCCGCCGATGAAGTCCGGCTGACGAATATCGAGGACAAGAACCGCCCCATTCGCTTTTCGGAAAGCATCCAGTATGTCCGATCCTATGTGGAAGACGCCGGGACTGCCATCTACGACACCATCCCGAAGAAGCCCGCTGCCCGTGAATCCATCCGTGACAAGCTGAAATCCGCACAGAAGGCACAGCCGCCCCACACACCGAAGCCGCAAAAAAACAAAGGAAAGGATATGGAACTCTGATATGAAAAACTTTACCGTGGAAGAAACCAACCTGATGTGCTGCTTCAACACGTCCAGCCGGAAGCGGCTGATCGACGATATGAAGAGTGTCACCCTGAACGACATGGACGGCGAGATCGCAGAGCTGATGTATAAGAACGTCCAGAAGCTCGACGCCATGACCGACGCGGAGTTTGAGGAACTGTATATCATGCCGGACGGCATGGTAGATGACTGAAAGGAGGATGCCTATGCCCGTATTAGACGGTGATTTTGAAGCCTTCGTCACGAACCTTGGCAAGTACAACGAGGGTATGCTGGTCGGTGAGTGGGTGAAGCTGCCCACCACCGAAGAAGAGATGCAGAAGGTCTTTGAGCGCATCGGGATCGGCAAGCAGGATGAGTTCGGTCAGCCCTATGAAGAGTGGTTTATCACCGACTACGAATGCCCGATCTACGGTGTTCAGAAGATGCTTGGCGAGTACGAGAGCCTTGATAAGCTCAACTACCTTGCCGCTTTGATTGACGAGCTTTCCCTGAGCGGTCAGGAAAAGCTCGTTGCTATTATGGAGGCTGGCTGCGATGAGGTCAGCGACATCGACGATCTCATCAACCTGACGTTCAATCTGGACTGCTACGACATCATGCCCGGTATCAACGATGAATCCGACCTTGGCTATTATTACGCCCACGAAGCCGGTATCTACTCCGAAAAGGATCTCGGTCCTCTGGCAAATTACATCGACTATGAACGCTATGGGCGCGACATTGCGATGGATGAGCAGGGACGCTTCACCGATGAAGGCTATGTCCGCGTCGCAAGCGAGAGGTGGGACAGGCAGTTTGACGGTGAGATTGATGATATTCCCGACGAATACCGGATTACCGGCTCAGGGGAAGCCGCCGAGCGTGACAGCACCATCGCCGTTCTCGTCGTTGAGCCGGGAAAGGAGCCTTATGTGAAGGAGATTGACTCCGGTCTGGAGTCCTTGCAGCATGAGGTCGGCGGCTGCATCGAGGCGATTTATCCCTACGAAGACCCTGTTGCCTTAGTCTGTAATGAGGAAGGCAAGCTGGAAGGTCTGCCACTGAACCGCGCTCTGCGTGATGAGGACGGTGACATCTACGACGTTGTTGCCGGAACATTCATGGTAGTCGGCTTGACGGATGACAGCTTCGGTTCTCTGACCGTAGAGCAGATGCAGAAGTTCTCCGACCTCTTCAAAGTTCCGGAGCAGTTTGTTAAGTTGGGCGATAAGATTGTTGCGATCCCCATGATCTCGAAGGAGCAGCAGAAGCAGGAGAGCGTTGAGCAGAAGGACTTTGAGATGAATGCCGACACCTCCGGTCTGACGGTTGCCGGTCACATCGGGACGTGGCACACCATTGACCAGCACGAGGTCGGCGGTCACAGCTTTTTCCTGATGGAGCATGACACCTACGGCGATGAGGCGGCTTGTATCATCGTCGATGAGCGCGGCAAGCTCGTCCTTGATGATGTCTACAACGGCTTTGACGATGACACGCTCCGCCTTCTCGACCTTGAGGTCAAGGAAGTGCCGGAAATGCCCGATCCCGCGCTCTCCGTTCAGGATATGAAGGACTATGGCTACGCATGGGCTGGCGTTCTTCCCGCCGGTCAGGAGGCGGCTGAAAAGGCGATGGAGAAGGGCTGCGAGGTTTACCGTCTCTATTCGGATAACACCGAGGGCTTGTGCGTGGATGCCAAGGAGATTGCCGACCATGCGGCAAAGGGAGGAATGCTCGGTATCAGCAAGGAAAGCTGGATGGCAGCTCTTGAGAAGGAAAACTATCTCAAGGCGGCAGAGATGACGATGGAGGATGACTACGGCATGATTGACGGGATCATCAACAACGGTCCGAAGGAGGATAAGTCCGCTGAGAAAGGTGAAAAGTCCTCCATCATGGACAGGCTCAAAGCATCGAAGTCCGAGCCTCCAAAGGAAAAGCCCGTGCCGCACAAGGAGCGCAAGGGGGATCTGGAATTATGAGCCGCAGCCGGAAATGGAAGGATGAGTGGGCATTCTTCTTAGGCACGGACGGGAGACGGAAATGCAATGACCAGTGCCGCCGCTGCATCCATGATTGCAAGCAGAGCTTCCGCGCCGAAGTTGTTGCCTGTCCCCGTTATTTCTCAAAGCGGTCTGAGGATGCGGTTTACTGTCAGGATAAAGGTCGAAAATGACGTTTTTTTCGCTCCCAGTGCCGCGTAAAGAAGTAGCCATGTATGTTTTCCCATCTGGCAGTCTTTCATCGGTACTGTACGGATAAGTGTCGTTTTCAGGCACTAAGTTGAAGTCCCAATAAATCATGAAGAGCCTCAGTCGATGCCCGTTGCGGGTGTCGGCTGAGGCTCTTTTTTGTTTAGTCAGAGAACAGTGCATCTATTGCTTCTATTTCATCGATCCAATATAAGTCAGCATCCTTGCCTCTGATAGAGTTCCACTCATTCAAATCATCAATATAGTACCGATCTGGATATTGCTTCATAAGTTCTTTCTTGATCAATCGTTGCTCTCATATCATCCAAAATGTTTCTCTCGTATTTCTTCTCAGCATACTTGGTAATGCCGCTTTTATAGACGGTCTGCGCTGCCGAACAAACCGACAGATTTGCATAGGTCAACGGTATAATGCCAGCCTCGAAGTTATCTGTCTGCTTAACAAGCTCTCGTTTGAGAAGAGCAAGGATTGCATTGCAGTTGCGAGGCAGAAGCCCATGATACTGAATGATTTCCTCGCGCTGCGCTGCGATCTCAGGAACATATTCGCCATAGAGCGCATTTGCACGATTAAGCAGATCATACAAGCACTCCTGATCCTGCGGAGAGGCAGCAAGAGCCTCAGAAAGCTCTTCGATGAAGGATTGAAGCATATCCAATTCGCTCTTGACCATGCTGCGCCTCCTTACTTTATCCTTGCCAGCACATCTGCAAACAGTTCGTATTTGTGCTTTACGCCATCATCAAGGTCAATAGAGACGTTCTGATCGGCAAGGTGATGGACTTTTTCTTCGTATTTCTGGATTTCAAGAGCCTGCTCTTGAATCTTTTTCTGCTGCTTGGTCAGCTTCACGCGCTCGGATGCACTTGCATGGTCGATTGCATCAGCGAGGTGAGAGAGCTGAGTGCGGTAACGCTCCTGCTGCTCGTGAACATAGTCGGTACGCATACGGGCAAGGAGATCGCTCTGATAGCGGTGCATATAGACGAGAGTCTTAAAGCCATTCTTCTTGCCGCTATCGAAGAGCCAATAGATAGGACGCTTCTGATAGATTTTCAGGTGGTCGGCATAGAAGTCGTTGATGAAGTAGTTGCGGATGACCTCACGAGGCGTACCCTTGCCGCCGAGAGCATCAGCGATGAACTTGAGGTTTTCTTCCAGAGTTTCGCTGCCATAGACGGCTTCTACCCACTTCACAAAGCGGCCGGTAATGTCATAATCTATGTAAACGCTGTCTTTGATACAAGGGAAATCCCCAATAAACAAGGGCTTTCAGCGGTTTTGCTCCGCCGGAAGCCCTCTTTTTTATGTCCATTTTCAGTTGGATGTCGTTTTCCCTGTGTGATTTTGAACCAGGCAGTTGAACCCACTCAAGGGAAAATCAAAAGGTATAGGAATAATCAAAATGTGTAAGGAAAAATCAAAAAGTATAAAACCTATGCTTGACCGCCACCATTAGAGGTGTTTTTGAGTGCGTTTGCACTAAGGGCGGTCATCGCAATGCCGCCGACAATTACACCAACCTTAGTTACCTTGTTACGTCCCTCAAGAACGCATCTCCTACAAAACGGCAATTTCTCATCCAGAAGTAGTTTACCGCATGCTTTACATCTTCGTTCTTTTTTCTCTTCACTCATCTTCGAAATCCTCCACATCTATATAATAAACATCCTTATCTTTCTGTTCGAGCATAGTCTGATAGGAATCAATCACTTCGAGCATTTGTTTCGGCTTTTCAAGCCAGAAATCCACATTTTCTTCATCATATGGATAGTTTTTATGTATTAACTCCAATGCCGTATATTTTCCATCGCCGAGTTTTCGCTCTGTCAAAGTTTGCAGCTGGTATTGATACTCACCGAGGATTCGATTGGCATCGTCAGCCTTTCCACGATAGTTAAACAGATACACTCTTAAGCCCACATACCGAGGAATCATTTGCATATCCTCATTAATGTAGGAAAGAACAGAATCGATAGCTTTTACGCTTGCAAAAGGGCCCTTAATATCCGCCAGGGCTTTAACTTGTGCATTAATATCTGAATATAGGTCAGTGAGGCCTTCCATCAGGTATGTGTCAGCCTCTTTCAAATACAGCTCTCGTTCCTCTTCGGAGGCGGTGGAGGCAAGCATTATTTTATCTCTGGCGTAGATGAACTTATTACTCAATGCCTCGCGTCTCGAAAAATCAATAATACCCTTCACATCTCTTCCAATATCCTCAATCTGGGAGGATATTCTTTGCAAAGATGCCTGCATAGACAATGTAGAAATATCTGAGAGAACACGGGTAGGATCAACCGCTTTTTTCAAAGTAAAGAATTTCACAAGGTGTTCGTTCTCATCTAAAATAGCAGGACGAAGGTTTCCAGCCACCTCTTTTGATTGACCGACATGATAGATTCCCTCTTTAAGGCCATCGACAATCTCCTGGCTGAAATGGGAATAGTCTGCAACAAGCATTCCCATTTTGGATATATCAAAACCGCCTTTAATCGCAGCAGCAATTTCACCGATGAATCCCTCAATGTTATGGAATACCTCCCATGCGGTATCAGTACCCATCTCTGTTTCTATCTTGCCAATGAACACTTCAAAAAAGTCGGACATAGCCAAAAGGTCAGTACCTTTCTTGTCTTCCTCTTCTGTGAAGATATTCAGTAATTCATTTTTTTCTGACGGTATAAGTTCATTATGCTCCGACATAACATTTCTCCTGAAAAAGCGTATTATTCAAAATGGCGCTTCAGACACCGAGTCGCTTACGAATGTCGTTCAGCCACTCGCCTTTGTACTTGAAATAGCGAGGTCCCGCCACTCCCCACTTGCTCTGCGTGAGCATGCTGGCAAGAGCCGACAGCGACCACTTCTTCCCATCGTACTCGACATTATGGTCATCGACAACCGTGCAAGTCAATCCCGACTTCTCATCGGCGCGGTTGTAATACTCAATAGTAGCTCCGACAGGAATTTGGCAGAGGGAGAACGTAAACGGGGCAAGCCGCTCCTTTTTCTGCTCCTCGATATCCTCCGCAGTATCGGCTGCCGCAACATCATCTGCACTTGGCGGTATAAGTTTCAGCTTATCAGTACATCCGTGGATTTCTGCGATTGCCTCCAGTATGGAATAGGCATCCTGCGGAGACATCGCATAGAACTCACGAACTCGTTTCTGTCCGTTGAAATTATCAATCGAGCGGAGATTCGGATTCAGCTTATCAATGATGGAGTGAATCTTCAAATCGGAAAGCCGTGAGTTCACTTCGTAGGTGGCATATACACGAAAAGCAAACGGAATGCACTCACTACGGTTCAGCTGTTGCAGCCGTTTCTCAATATCATCCGCATATCCAATCTTCACATAGTCTGGGAAGGACGGATTGGTTAGGATGTAAATTACTCCTTGCTGTTCACTCATGTTAACACCTCCAATTTACACTTCGCTGAATATTTTTGAAAAAATCAGCTTAGTGAATACATCATCTATTTGCTTTGCAATCTGTTTTGACTCTATCAGTGTACCGAGTTCTATATTACCCTGCTGCCCATGATAGGACAGATTCGCAGATGTTATTAAGGTCTGCTGTTGGTCGACTGAAATAACCTTTGCATGAAGCGCAGACATCTTATCATCTTCTTGATGGTAGTTATAGATTTTCAAGAACCGCCCTTTGTATAGCAATATCTTGTCAAATCCCGGCTGCTTATCAATGTCATTCACAAAGAACTTCACGAATACACCACGCTGGCTTTTTAGAACGATTGTATCGACCAGTTCTGAAAAGTATGAGGATAGAGAGTATCCAGTGATCAGGATATTTCTTTCCGCTCCGTTTATCATGGACTGAACCACATTCATTGTAGTTCTCGCACTGATAGAAAAAGACGGAGGTGCCGTGACCACAAGGGATACCTTATCAGCCTCTGACATATTCATTGCACCGATAATTGTTCCTATGATGTCCTCGCAATGTGCATCGGATAACTCAGGACAGCTTCGCTTCAGCATCGACACTGCATTTGCCGTACCATTGGCTGCATCGCTTTTGACCGTATTTAAAAATATCTCTTTGTTTAGATTTCCACCTGGCATAGGTCACCTACTAACTCCTTAAAATATGAGCATTCCTCACGTCCCGGAATAGGAACAACAAGGCCTCTGTCAAGCATTCTGTTCCCGTTCTCGCACGCCGTTTCAGATATCATGCAGCATGAATGGCAGGCAGCTCCGTTTGAGTTTTTGCCAGCCGGTAAACTACTCATGCATTCCGGATCATTCGTGCAAACAAGAGCCTCCTGGAAAGCATCCCTCATGAGATTAGTCATCTGATCGATATTGCCGAGTTCAACCAGTCCGCCAAGTGAACCTTCCTTATCGGAACTTCCTGTGTATAGCAAAATGCCTGCCATTTTATCACCAAAGTAAATTCTTTCTCTGATAGCCGAAGAAGAATATCCAGATGACATAGACATCTGCTTAATCATCAAGTGTGCAAAAGTGTGCATCAGAACATAAACGGCATTCCTTACTACCGTGATTGTCCAGCCTTTTGACTCACAAAATTCTCTGTATGAGTCAGAGTACTTTTCTGACAAGCCTTTCACCGCAGGTGAGTTGAGCCATGCTGCAAGCGTATCTTTATTAAACTCTATGAATATGCCTTCGCCGTTTACTTCAGCTGCCGGCAGCCAGCGTTCCTGCTTTCCCTTGCTTAAGGCTACAACATTCGGCTGCTCATCAGCATCCGGATCGGGGGCATCTACTCTTGTAAATCCAAGAAGAACACGAACCTCTCTCAATCTGGTCACTCGAATGATGCGGCTGAAATACTTCTGCAAATATCCTGGCAAGGCATCCTCCTCAGCCTTGAAGTGCTTCTTGTTTGATTGATATGCCGGATCATTGTGGTGCGTGATGGCATTGTATTCCATCTGCTTTATTTCAGTGAACTCTTTAATGTTGCTCATGCGCCGCTCAAGCGCATCATCAAATTCATCCCTTGAATATGCAGAGAAATACATCTCATATATTTTAGTTATTCCATCATCACCCATAAGCTGTTTTGCAAGCTCTATGTCACGCAAATGTTCATCAATCAGGTTGTACAACGGATTAATCCACGGCGGGATAGAAATTGCACTCCTGCTCACAGCAAAATAAACATTCGATGCACCACGCTGTGATGGGATGAGGGGCTTGTTGCATTTATGGTTTTTTACATTCGGTCTGAACGGATGGTGACCGGGGCAGGCAACACCGTCAAAATTATCTCTCTGTGTTGCTCCACTCATGCTCCGTTTAGCACCGCAGGAGCATTCTACCCACATATCCGCAAGGGTGGAAGTATTACCTGTAGAATACATCTTTAAGGTGCCGTTACAATCAGACTCTCCTCTATGTACCCACCACTTCCAAGGGAAATCCGACATATGTCCATCCTCGCAGATTGTGATAAAACGGGACGGATAGGCTGGACGATGGCATTCAGGGCAAGTGACACCATACTTGAGATACTTATCAAGGTCAAAATACTTTCTGGCATCAAACAGCTTTCCGCACTTAAGATTAGAGCATACATGCCAGTACGGGAAGGTCACAACAGGAACATCACCCGAAAAACTTGTCCGCGGCATATAGAAGCAATCGACACCTAAATATGATGCAAGCCTGCCATCGATTATTTTTTGTCCCTTCTGTTTCCAATAGGAGATGTCCAGAATCGTAACCGAGTCCTTAACCGCATCGACCACTGATCCGGGGCCAAAAGTGGTTATAATCTGGTTTGGACGTAACTCTCCAAGTTTATTATTATCAAAAGCCATGTCAATCCTCCGTGTAATAGAACATATTCGCAGAACTCTCAACCTCACGCATGGAACGAAGTGTAGCCTTTTCATTCTCATCGTGCGGCTGGTCATACGGATTCATCAACCTGTTATAGCGTTCAGTTCCGACCACGTAATACCGCAGCGGTTTCGTCTGTGCCGCCTGCAGTTTCCACCAGTCAATGAAGCGATCTATTTCTTCCTCCGCATCTGCTCGTGCTGACGGCTTTATGATATTAAGCCGGTCAATAATCAGTTTCTTCACCGAATCGAGCTGCTCTGTAGTTAGTGAACCGATAGCGGCCGCATCCGGATTGTTTGCCATGTTCGGGAAGTTCAGGCGTATTGCAGATATTATCAGCGCATGCATGACGCGGTCTCTTGCTCTGGCGGAGAACGGCGTTGCCGTTGTTCCCTCGACAAAACGATAAAGCTGCGAATGATAGCCTGTAAAATTCTCATAGTGCGATAAGTCGCGAGGACGGTACGCATTGTAGAGCGTGACCACCAGTCCGGGGAATGCACGACCGATACGGCTTGTTGCCTGGATGTATTCCGAGTTCTGTTTCGGCTGACCTGTTACAACCATCAGCCCAAGGCGGTCAACGTCCATACCAACAGCAATCATATTTGTGGCGATAGCCGTATCCAGACAGTCTTTTGAAGCACAAGTCGTTTCAAGCTGATTCAGCTTTTCAGGTATCTTGTATGATGACATACGGGAAGTAATCTCCACGTTGTGGTTCAGGTACCGCTGCTTATCCAAGCCATACTTATTCTTGATACGATAAATTCTCTTCGGAATGTCGTCTTGCAAAAGTCTGACCGCACCGCCAAGCTCTCGGATACTGTTGAAATAACCGACAAGAGAATAGTACGGATCAATCACATCCTTATACTCATCCTGCAGGGAATATGTATAAGCAGCCTGCAGTATAATGGCGTAAACACGAAGCAAAGCAGTCTTAACAGATTGACCTGGTGCGCATACACCCACATATTTTCGGAACGGATCATCATCTACGGAAATCTCTCTGATGAAGAAACTGTCCCCAATTTCAAAGCCATTCGGAGGGAACTGTGTTGTATTCTTTCTTGCGTAAAGGCATCTGGTCTGTGCCTCCGCATTTTTGATTGTAGCTGTTGAAACAACATACTTCGGCTTAATACCATCGTGGATACACATATCCTCGATAATCGTCTCGTAGGCACCGTAAACCGTACCAAGCGGTCCCGTGATAAGATGCAGCTCGTCCTGAATAATAAGTTCCGGTGGCAGGAACGGTCTGATGTTTACCATCGTTGATGCAGGCAAAGAAGCTGTTTTGTTGTGGCGGCCGTGTTCCGCTCCAATAGCAACATAACCATCTCGGCTGCATTTCCTGTCCACTCTGCCAAAAAGTGCATTTGTATTCACATCCCAAGGCAGGCGCGCAAATTTATCAACAGTCGACAGAATAATAGTCGGACACTTGGCGTATATTTCCTCATCGACAAGATAAACCGGGATTGGTATCCTGTCGTTTTTGTATCTGTAAAACTGACAATCCCGATCGGAGCAGAAAATCTCGATAGACTTCTTATCGGTGTCAATGTTAAAGTTCTCTTCCTTGAGAGGCTTTCCGCAGAACGGGCAGGCTAAAAGCTGCTTATAAACATGGTTCCTTGCGCTCCTTGCTGCCTGCGGATTATCAGCCTTTTCAATAAACTCATCAAATTTGTTAGGCGTTACTCCGCCTCCTACCCAGAAACCAATGCTGATAGGTTCTTTACCAAACTGCGGATATGCCTGTCGTCTAATCATTTCAGCAGCAAGAACCATCTTTGTAATACGGTCTCTCTGCTGTGTGGTGAGCAAGCGGAGCGTATAACGGAGCATAACGGTCACGCCGCCATCTCGATTGTATTCCTCTCCATCAGACGCCCTAAGCCTTCTGTTGGCGATAACGAATGCCATAAGGCCAAGGTAAGCCTCTGTTTTACCGCCGCCTGTAGGAAAGTAAAGCAGGTCAACAACCTCACGGTCTTTATGTTTCGGATCAACGATTCCCGCAAGATTCATCAGAATAAAGGCAATCTGGAAAGGACGCCATCCGAAGTTGTTATCAGGATTCTTCGGATTAATGAAGTCTTGGAAATTGCACTCTGTCCCTGTGCCGTGCTTCTTTGCGTAGCCCTTGATACTATTCTGCAAGAAGATTACACGGTTCATGAAACAGAAAGCCTCAAATGAGGTGTCGTCATTCTCAATAATGCTGATGCCTTCGCGGATACGCTTCAGAGCGTCTTGACAGCGGTCAATGACCTTGTTGCCGATCTTATCCTTAAAATCGGGATTGCTCATTCTTGCGTTTCCGAGAAGCGTAGAGTTAATCCACTTCTCATAAGAGTCAGCCAGGGTATTAAGTTTACCGATGGTTTCTTCCTTTTTCGATTTTACAGACATGGTAAATGTCGAGAAGAAATATCTGTCAAAGCCGTCTAATGCCGCACTAACCCCAGGGAATTCATATTCAGGTATAAACGCCGATTTCACACAAGTAGTTCTGCCGTCAACCGGCGTTTCCCATACAGCCGCGCATCCACGACCTCGTCCCATAATAGGACGCTGTTCAAAATAGAACTCATCCGATGCGAGTATTTTCCTACAGATATGCTCGGCAATAAATACCGCCGAACCATCCTCCGCATAAGCCTTGATTTCCACCTGGAACATAATGGCCTCTGCACTGTTGGCAGGATTCTTTCTCTTGTTAATGACATATGCCGTTACAAGAGAATATCCTCCCTTCAAAGGAATACGGGACACATGAACATGAACATTGGAGTCGCAGACAAGCTGGTAATCCTTTGTTCGCGTAAAATCCTTAAACTGGACACGAACCGTTTCTTCCATAGGCTGGCGCGTATATATAGCACGGCTGTGTTCTTTTTCATCCTTACCGGTATATTTTTCAGAGGATTTTACATAGTCTCCCCATGTCACATCCAAGTTGATACTCTCTGTATCGCTTTGGATGTAGAAACTGATACCGATAGAGGACGGCAGCTGAAAATGTGTGGTGGATATAGGCTCGTTGTCATCATCCTCGCCTGCCGAAAAATCCTCGCCATCCTCAAATGCCATATCAGCATCAACTTCCTGCTCTCCGGCGCCAGAGTAATCCTCGTCATCGCTCTGAATATCGAGCATACCCACGAGATAGGCATAGCGTGGATTCTCTTCAAGAACCTCTTCCTTTTCTCTGGGACCGATAAGGTCAGTTCTTATGGCATCAATGATATTCTGCCTGACCTCCGAATACTTAAATCTGTCAGCCATTATGCCTCCTCCTTCACGGCATGAGCCGTACCGAGTGTATATTTACAGGTATTACCAAGATGAATGTTGTCATCTGAAATCAGCTTGTATTCCCAAGGCTTATGATCCGGGTCTGCCGTTGAAGCAAAGCGACACCACTTTATGCCTTCTCTTGCTTTCGATACGACCTCATCTGATGTCACTTCATTCAGAGCCTTAACCTCGACCATGAATTTTCCCGCAGTTGTTTCCACGAGGAAATCAGGATTATACTGCTGACCTGCTTTCCAGAACAAGCCAAGCTGATTAAGCGGCGGCTTGATCCAACGGATAACATCCGGATCTTCCTCCAGAATAATGGAGAACAGACGCTCCGTGTCGCTGTCAAAAGCATTCGCCGGATAATATGACTTCTTGTAGCCGGTAAAGAGATACTTCTTGATGTTGCTCTTGTCAGAGAACGGTTTATCATACTTAACCTTTCCGTCCTCTTTGACGTTCTTCACGAACTTACGGAACAGAATAAGGTCTTTCTGAATGATATGGACATCCTGTGTTTTCCTGTCCATATGTTCATAAATCTGCTTGCGAATATCGGCAACAATCAAAGAAGCATAGCGGCGAACGATTCTCCGCTTGTTTTCTTCATCTCCAGGTATCTGGCTTAAATACTGCTCAACCACGTCAATAACAAAATCCGCATCGTCATAGGACAGCTCGCTGATGGATTCCAGCAACATACACGCCAGCGTATTCATAGCATCGTTGACTTCGAGAATCTGTGCATCCACGACAGAAAGAAGCTGCTGATTGATAGCGTCAAAACGCTCAATTTTTGCCATCGCAACCTCAAAATCAGCGATGGTGCGCTTCACTTCAAAACGGTTAAACTTAACCTCCGATGTAGTCTGTACGAGAATTTTTGGTACAGAGATAGCCTTTGCCGAATACTCAGACACCGCTTTTACAAACTCCTCCTTGCTCATCGGTTGCTTTCCGGATTTCACTGGTGTCTGTGCCTGATCGGCTGCCGATGTTTCGGTCGGAGATGCTTCCGACATCATATCCGGCTGCAAATCAAACAATGTCATCTGACTAGGATCAGCATCCTTATCCTTGCCTTTACGCTGAGAAGCCATAAAGTTCTTTACGTATTCCTGATAGATCTCAAGCTGAGTTTTCGGATTGCTTACTTCTGTAAACGACTTTACGCCGGAAGCGGTAAAAGCAAAGTCCAGCAGCGAGAGCTGCCCATCATCAACGCTGCTCGATACACCAACAGACTCTGTCGGTTCAACAGTCGTTTTGTCGAGGTCGCGATAACGGAAAATGTCGCTGCTCTTGATTTCATCTACCAATTCCCTGTAGTGGTCATGGGCAACGATATCAAGGGAGTCTAAGTCCTCATTGCCGGTCTGTTCTCCAAAAGGAAGTCTTAAACCACGACCAATAGTCTGCATGGCGAGAATATCACTCTTTGCCGCATTCAGCGGAATGATCGTAAACAGGTTATTGACATCCCAGCCTTCCTTCAACTTGTAAACGTGCAGAACGATTTCTATCGGGTTTGAGGAACTCTCTATAGAGAGCAAAAGGCGGATGTTTTCGTCTGATTCCTCGCCGGTCTGCTTTGAATGTATCTCGATGACCTTACCCTTGTATTTGCCGCTCAAGAAACTGTCGCTGTCAATCAGCCCACGAATCTTCTTTGCGTGATCGGTATCCTTGCAGGCAATCAAAACAATCGGCTTCACATAGTCCAGATCGTTTTCGCTGCAGTACTCACGCAGTACAGCCTTCCTGTGCTCGTGCAGAGTGAGCCCATCGCGGATCTTCATTTCCTCGATGTCATCCTGGTTATAGCCCGCCATGTTGGAGCGTCCCATAACGACAGGTATTTTCAGATATCCCTCGACAGCGCCACGTGCAAGATCATAGGCGTAGATTACATTCGATGTGGTCTTCGGCGTAGCGGTAAACTCAAGTCCGAGAACCGGTTTCAGATAATTGATCGCCTTCATTGAAGCCGGGGCATAATAACGGTGCGCTTCATCCATGCAAATAACAAGGTCGTCAAACTGTGCCAATACATCGGCAAAGGAGGCACCCAGCGTTTCCTTAAACTTATGGAAATTGAACTGCGTGTCCGTCTTGCTGTTGAAGATTTTCCCGATGTTGAAAATGAAAAGCTGAATATCAGAAGTCTTTTCAACAATCAGAGTCATCTGGTCATACTTTATGGGATAAGTATCATAATTCTCACCATCGTAAACCTTCGGTCTGCCCATTTCTGACTCAAGACCTTTGAAGATATACTTCGGATGGTTTGGATTGGACTCCTTACGCAGCTTGTCATAAATCGTGTTTCCGGGTGCAAGAATAAAGAAGTGCTTATAGCCCTTCGTTTTATACAGATAATAGATGCAGGCACCCATTAAACGGGTCTTGCCGATACCTGTCGCCATCGCATAGCAGAAGGATGGGAAGTCAAATCCCGCTTTCACCGTGCGCTGCTTCTCACAGTATTCCGATGCAGCCGCCTCGACAGTTTCTTTGTCGTCCTTCCTGTAATCACAGTGCGAACTGATAGCATCAAGGTAAGAGAGAGCCTCCTCCTGCGGAGTTCTCAGGCTCATTGCGTATTTGATTTTATTTACTATCTCCGACATTACTGTACCTCGCTTTCAAAATCGCACTTTTCCAGAAGGTCTTTCGGTATCTTCTTGACTTCAATATTGTCAGGAAGGACCATATCAGACTGTATCTTTGTGCCATAAATCAGGAGAGACTGACCTTCGGCAAGATGCGCGGACAGCGATTTTATATATCCCGCATTGATAAATTCCGTGGTGATGTGAATGTATCGCTTTTCCGAGGAATGACCGTGGAAAACATCCTCCGGCTTGTATCGGAAACCTTCAATCTTACAGATAGCCTCACACAGCATCTCAAAAGTATATGTGGGATTGATCTGGTATATCGGCAGCTTATCATTCTTTACAAGGAGGCTTGGAGCCAATTCATAGAAGTGGTATCCGCCACCACCTTGCCAATTGACCGCCTTTGAGATTCCTCCATCTTCACCATCTACTACCTTATCTAACCTGACTTTACAATGAGTATAAGCTTGATTACCCATTTCAACGCCTATCCATCTTCGTTTCATTTTTTGAGCCACAGCAATTGTTGTGCCTGAACCAAGAAACGAATCTAAAATCAAGTCGTTTTCATCACTACTTAATGTAAGTATTTGCTCTATTAAGCGTTCTGGTTTAGGTGTGGCAAACGAGGACTGAGACCCGAACAATTTTATACTTTCCCGCTTCGCTTCTTGATTATGCCCTACTTCATCACTAAGCCAAATGGTACTTCCCTTACGACCTTGCATGACTTCTGAAAGATATCTTTTTTTCCTCGGAAAGGCATCTCCATTTTTTCCAAACCAAACACGCCCTTCTGCAATCATTGTTTTTAAATTCTCCTCTGAATACACCCAATGTTTCCCAGAAGGAACGTCAAAAACCTTGCCAGTAAAAGGTGAAGTCACCTTAAAATGACCATTTGTACGTTCTTCGTTGGCAACCAAGTCACCTGACTGCCAAGGTCCACGAGGATCATTATCTGGATTCTTATATCTCGAATTCATACTTTCTGTTCTTCCAAGAAGATTCAGTTTTACCAACTCCTTATTTTTAGCATAAACAAGGATAAAATCATGGTTTTCCGATAGGTAACGAGCGTCATTTTTTAGACTGTGAATTTTCTGCCAGATTACAGTATTAATGAAATTGGTTCTACCGAAGATTTCATCACACAAAACTTTTAAATAGGCCTCCTCGTTATCATCGATACTAATCCAAATGGTACCATTATCACTAAGTAATTTGTGTAGCAATTCAAGTCGATCCCTCATTAAGGAAAGCCACACGCTGTGCTCGACTGAATCATCGTACTGTTCAAATGCACTCCCGGTGTTGTAGGGCGGGTCAATATATATGCATTTAACTCGACCTGCAAAATCCTGCTGCAATGCCTGTAAAGCTATAAGATTATCTCCATGAATAAGCATATTTTTACTTGTCGGATCACCATAGGACTTACTCACATCTTCGAGTAAAATACGTGGTTCAATGGCCTTGTCCTCGTATTTACCTACCCATGTTAATTCCAATCTACCTTTTTTCTGCATAATAATCTCTCCTAAAACTTCAGAACAATATTGACCAGCAATATTGGGTTAATATCGAACTGTTTATCAAATTCCGCAACTTCGCGCTCACTCTCGGCTTTGAATTCGTCTCCCTTCTTATGAAAGGATTCCTGCAGCTTTTCAAGCGCCTTGGACTTCTCGGTTATCTTTTTTCGTATGTCTATCTTCTCATAGAAGTTATCTGAGGCTCGTTCCTCTTCCTTCAGAACATCAATCTCGGCATTCATGTCCTGGTAGGTCGCAATCAGTTGCTCCATCTGGATGCGCTCCCAGTTTTCAATCTTCCTGCGGTTATACGCCTTGATTGGTTCCGACTGTTGCTGATAGCGCTTTACCATCTCGGCGGTCAGTTCATCGTAGATACGCTGATAGAGCTTTATTTCAGATTCTGCCGGTGTGAAATATCGCACATCCATATCATCAATTTGTTCGAGTCCAGAAACGAGATCTATCTCATCAAAATTTATGTAGTTACCTTTTTCATCACAAAGTAACAATATCGGAAAGAGTAGTTTTGAAGAATCACAGAAGGCTCCTACGAATAGAGTTCCATGAGATCCGAGAACCTGTTCACCCCAATTATCGACCTTCCAGTAATGAAGCCTGCCGTCTACTTCCGGTTTATCAAATGCACTCCAGTATTCCACATCGTGCAGATACTTTGCGATGTCGGATTTTGTGGCGTCAAGCGCCTGTTCCTTTGCACCGCTGCTTTCGGTAAGCAGAAGGGAGCGGAGTTCTCTTGCTTTCTTATCTCGCTTTGCGTTCAACTTGCGATCCAGTTTATCGAAGGCTTTCTTAAACTCCGCTGTGGTGTCGCAGGTCTGATAAATCTGCAACACCATCTTTTCAAAACTGGTGCCGGATTCCAACGCTCCAAGAGCAATATCCGACGCCCCGAAGACACCCTCGAACAGTTCAAACTTCTTCGATAGAATATCGTAAACGCGCTGGTCTGCGGCGTTCTGCGTGTTCAGCAGATTGATTGCCACAACGTCATGCTCATGGCCGTAACGGTGGCAACGACCGATACGCTGCTCGATCTTCATCGGGTTCCACGGCAGGTCGTAGTTGATTACCGTGTTGCAGAACTGTAGGTTCAAACCTTCGGAACCGGCATCCGTACAAATCAGTATCTTTGCATTATTCCGGAAGTAATCCACGATGGCGTGCTTGTATTCCACGCTGCGCCCGTAGTTTGCTTTGCCGAAATTTTTGACCTGCCATGCCCTGTATATTTCCTTTGTCATGGTGTCATCAAAATCACCGTTGAAGAGAAGGACATCCTCATCATCAAATCCGGTCTTGCGCAATTCGGCAGCTATGTACTTCTGGGTACGCTTTGATTCCGTGAAGATTACAACCTTTTGCGGAATGCCTTGTTCCTGTTGATAGTCAAAAGCAATCTGTATAGCAGTCTTCAATGCGTTGACTTTTGCATTTGTCTTGATGCGCTTTGCCACATCAATGATGATATTTACCTCATCGAGTTCAGCCTGGATGAATTGTTTCTGAACAATAGTATCTTCATCCTCAGTCTCCTCAAAACCCGACTCATCTATTTCATCCTCAACATAGCTCCAGAAAAGGTCAAAGCCTTCCTGTGCGTTTGCTGACTTGCTGCCTTCATATAGTTTTTCAAGCCTGTTCTTCAAAATCTCGAAAGTCTCAATCAATGCGAAACTCGAAGAAGCAAGCAGCTTTCTGATAACAAGAATAATCAGTCCACGGTTCGAGGTCGGTATGGAATACAGCAGATCACGCTTCAAAAAGTCGTTTACTCGCTGATATAATTCAATCTCATCCTGCGACAGGGTAAAATCCACCGTCTTGCAGGTTCTCTTTTTGAAATTCATGTACTTTGCGACATCTTTGCGGAGCGTCCGATAAAGAACCGGCGAAAGCTCACGCTTAAGGTCAGAGTAATCCTGTCCCTCGATGTAGCGTTTGTTAAAGACCTTCTCGCTGCCGAAAATCCGCTGGTCGATAAAGGAAACCAGCCCGTGAAGGTCTGTCAGCGAATTCTGAAGAGGCGTAGCGGTCAGCAGAATCTTCGGTATGCCCTTTGACAGTTCATACAGATTCTTTGCCCTTTTAGTACCGTGAAATACGTTTCTTAGATTATGCGCCTCATCTATGATGATAAAATCCCACTTCACCTCCGGGAACCGTTTCATCAGCTTGGATGAATAGTCATAGGAGGTAAGAACAATTCGGACAGATTTATTGTCGGTGAGTCTCTTGCGCCAGTCTGAACTGTCTTTTTCCACCGTCAGCCTGTCAAGTATTACTGACTGCAAGCCGAACTTGTCCTCAAGTTCCAGTTCCCACTGTTTTCTCAAGGATGCCGGAAGTGCAATCAAGACACGCTTTGCGCCTGTCTCAAGAACATATTTCAGCACAAGTCCGGCTTCAATGGTCTTTCCGAGACCAACCTCATCCGCCAACACGATACCGCCTGTTTTCAACGCCTGGATAGCAGCGCAGAAGGCATTGATCTGATGGGGATTCAATTCAATATTCGCATCCAAAAGGAAGTGGAACGGAGAAGCCTCAAGTTCCAGCTTTTTATATCTGCTGAATTGTTCAAGCAGCAGGTTACCTTCCATCTGAATCTCCTTTATACAGTTGCTCAAAAATACCCATCGCTATCCCTTTGGCCATCATCGGAGGCACGGCGTTTCCAATCTGGACGAATTGTGATGTGCGTGGACCCTCAAAGAAATAGCTGTCCGGGAAGGACTGTATTCTTGCCGCCTCACGGACGGTAATTGATCTGTTCTGTTCAATGTCAGGATGAATGAAATAATGACCGTCCTTTGAAAGGTGCGCCAGAATGGTATGGCAGCACGATTCATCGCCCTCGACAACTTTGAACCTGTCCGTAAATGAATGTCTGTTCTTGTGAGTTTTCAATTCATCCGGGAGGTCATTGTAATTCAGGCGCTTATGCCCGTCGTTCCACAGTTCAACCGCTCGCCTGTAAATCTTGATATCCCGATCTATATTCGGTCGGCAGTTATGGTGAGTCAGCACGTCATCCTTCGTCCGTATTCCTGACTCCATAACATAGCTTGTGGCTTTTGTTTTTGCGTACCTATCTGAACTCTCGCCGGGATGCAGCTTTGGCAAATCAGCGAAGAGGTCATTTACTATAGCGTCAGTTTTGATTTCAAGAAAATCGGGATATTTCAGGCCGCTTTTCTTTAACCATCCGACGATAATCATTCGGCGTCTGTTTTGGAGTACACCAAAGGTATGAGCATTCTGCTCACGGCATTCAATTTCATATCCCACTCGTTTTAAGTATTTTTGAATGTTCTTCCAGGTAGCTCCGCCATTGGCCGATTCAATACCCGTAACATTCTCAAACACAAACATACGAGGCTGATAGCGTTTTAGGAAACGCGCGTACAGTTTATACAAGTAGTTGCGAGGGTCTTCTGCCATAGGCACTTCCATGTGGCTGCTTTGCGCTCTGCCCACCAAGGAATACGCCTGACATGGCGGTCCTCCTACAATGACATCGATCTTAGTGATGCCTCGTATTTTCATTATCCCATCAATAGTCTTGAAAATTGCCGGGAGCGTCTCGTTCGACATCGTTTCATTGATGATGGTTTTTGTTATAGAAGCAGGAATTTGCTTCATAAAATCGTCGCGGGAGATTTTCCCGGACACGTACTTTTTATATAAATCGAGATTGTCAGTGCCTTTCAAGTAATAATAGGCACTTCTCGTTTCAAGCGTTTTAGCTGCAAATTTATATAAAAAGTACGTGTCCGGGAAAA